>JGI24159J19872_10003506_pt1 | contig 19573 bp, 8 predicted proteins | sample Ectturendosymbi4_FD_19872 | JGI IMG/M metagenome (IMG submission 19872) | reverse complement strand
CGCAGACGATAGCCCGAATTCCCACCAAAACGTAATTGTTACTTTTTGGCCCATTTACAATGTTCCTTGAAATTTGCATGCAAATTTATTCCATGGTATTTGCATTAAGTCGACAAATTAACAATCAAAAAGTCTGCGAAAACAGTTAATCTCCTTTGCGCAGGTAATGAACTTTTCGTAAAATATCAAGCTGAAGGGGGGGGGTGTCAACCCCAATCCCCCAACCCCCCTTGCGTACGCCCTTGCTTAGTTTTATAGATTTTATTCATCACAATAAAGGTGTTCAAATAACACAAACTGGTACTCACCAATATACAATGTTTCGTAATATTCAAGCACTTCTCGACATGTCACAACGCTCATATATCTCTCATATTTTTATTCTGCATCTTAGTATTTTGCGATAAGGAGATCAACAATCTATTCAGATCGGTTCCTCTATTCAAGCAATTTACTTTATAAATAAGACTCAATTTTGTATATCACAATGCATTTCTAATTGTAAATATATGCGATAAGTAGATGCATACTCAATCGGCTAACACTGAATTAAAGTCGTCATGATTTCGTTTCACTGTTCGCGAGTTGCGCAGCTCGGAGCTCGGCGAAGCACTTGGCAAGGAGTGGTAGCTCAGGCGGAAGCTTACCATCAGTCAAAAATTTCAAATGTTACTGTATTCAGTCGAAAGTAAGTTCAGTCAAGAGGGCTGATCCGAAGAAGGATCTAAGAAGCTTTTAATGACCACTGCCAAGCTGGATTCGATCCAAGCGGGCTACAAAGGGATGTAGCCGACATGCCGAGTAGGAACGGGTATACATCAAGGTGTACACGTGTGTTTAGAAGTTTCCCGTGACTCGCGCCCAAGTGTGGAACGTCTACTGCGGCATAAAAGGGAGCACTGCTCACCTTGTATACGGCCTACCGAGACGGTAAGCGGAAGAAGGTGAAACCTTCAACGGCTGAAGAAAATAAACCAGTTGACTGAACTCGGACTTGTACAGTAACTTAACAAAACAAATAGAATTTAGTCATAAACACAATTTAAGCCTGAACAGCTTGCTTGACAAAACTAAGTCGGTACGGTACAGCATTTATAATATAAACTGACAGAACTTCATTTTTCACAATCTGGTCCTCACAAAACAAACTGGCAAAACTTCATTCTCATGATCTGAATGTCATAAAATAGTCTGACAGAACTTCGTTCGGACAAGCCACTTTCTGTAGTTTAAACTGACAGGGATTAACCCGGACAAGCCAGTTTTTACAGTCTGGTCTGATAGAGATTAACCCGGACAAGCCAGTTTTTCCTGATCGTTACTGGTGCTTAGACTCCCGTAAGAACTTAACCTTGGCCCACTGGACCTAAAGGCGGAGTGAGTCTTGAAAAAGACTGAATTTCAGTTCAAATGGGGCTGTGTTTATACCCGTAAATCGTCTTGTGACTTGTTAACGCCCCGGTACTTCAGGTGTTGTAATTGGCTATTGCTTATTGGATCATTTGGTGATTGGCTGGTTTCAAATGCTTCCAGAACCTTCAGGTGCTTGTCGGTGCTTGGGTTTTCCCCTTCTGTTCCGTCATCGTTTCCTAGACGTGATCAGCCTCATGAGATTTCTGCTGCTTGTCTCGTGACTTCTGCTGACGTTTTGACGACATTGTCACTGGGTTAACTTGAGGTTAGTGTCCTGGGATAGTCGTTTTCAGTCAGGTCAGCTGACTAATAGTCAGTTTTAATTGGCTGTGATCCTTTTAAATTTGCTCTGGCTGTCTAAGGCTTGAGGATATTTCAGCAAGTTTGTTTTCTGTACAGCAATGAGTTGTTACAGGCAAAACTTGCCTGTAACATTTGTGATAGAAATTCAAACATACGCTAGAACAGGGGTTCCCAACCTTTTCCTGACCATGTACCCCTTCAGCATTTCAACAGATCAGTATGTACCTCTAAATTTTCTTACGACAAAAAGGCTGAGAAAAATCACAAAAATCGACTGAATTTTTAATCGAACTTTTAGATTTTTAAAACTATAAAAGTAGACTCCGTTTTTGTTTCTTAAAGTTAGTTTGTGGCAGCTGTGCAGTAAATGTACCACTTCAGATAGGCAAATGTACATCTGGCCCTAGGGGTACATGTGGCCAAGGCTGGGAACCCCTGCGCTAGACGAATAGGGCTAGAACAATTTTGCTAAAACAAGACGAAGCGTTAGGCAGGTTTATTAGTAGCCTATACATCTGTCACACTAAAATCACGACTGCACTAGTTGAGTACAGAACCAGGTGTTAATTGTATTAGACTGCTAATTTTCACTCAGTCCTGATCGTTCGGTCTGCATCTTGATTAAAACTGAAAAGTTATCATTTTCGAAAATGTTGCGAAGAGAAATTTACCTGTGACCGTTAGCGAAAAGTTATACCACGGTTGAATAAGCACGATGACGTCAACGAATAAAATTTCGTGATAATTGCCCCCCCCCCGAAATGAAGAGCTGGTTGCGCCCCTGAACCAAGCGTAGACGATTTTGACATGCTGTCAGGATTTATCGAAAACTTTTAGAGAGCTATATTTTGTGGTCTGTGGTGCTACAACCAGGAGGAAAACCGCACTAGCTATCCTCCTGCTTAGGTTCAGTTATCACGCAGCACCTTGTTTCAAGGCACTTGGCATACATTGCTTTTCCAGGGAGAGGGAGACCAAGCACCACGGCAGTTAGTGCATTCCTTTCAAACTCCCGTATTTGAGGATGATCAGTTGATCACCCTAGTTTCCCAATCATTCAGTGCCCTTCAACATCGCCAAGCCAATGGATACACACGAGATAGCTTAGCCAAAGAATTCCTTCTCTGTTTACAAAAGGAAGATAAATCTGTGAAATGAGTGATTTCCTGCTGGACATAGCAACAACATTTGATATGCCAGAAGTCCAATTAGGCCGGACGCAATGATAGACAACAAGAAAAGCGTTGTGCCGGACTGGAATGCTAGCTAGACCTTATCTAGCCTAAAGGCCATGGTTTGCCCACCCCTACTAAGCATTGCAGATCGAATTTCACCACAACCTACAGTTTTCAATTTCTTGAAGCTCTGGAAACTGGAAACTCTTAAATCGATGCTGGAAACCATCAAAAAATGTTCATACCGATTACCAGTGCATGATGATCGCGTTAGGTGCAATCTCTTGAACAAATATTTTGCTTCGATTTCAACTTCTCCAACTTTTCATTCATTCATTTTCATGCCTGCTTTTCCTATGGGGAGGGTCGCGGAGCCCAGCAGCCCTAATGCTAAGAGGACTCGAAATACCTCACGGTTTTCAGCAACCTGTGATAGTTCTGCTGGCTCCACAGCAAGGCGGGACCAAGTAAGGTCGGAGATGTAATCACGCCACCTGGTCCTTATTCGATCTCTGAGCCGCTTTCCCGTGGGTGTAAACGGCAGGACTTGCTTTACCGATCTGATGACAGCCAAACCTTTCTTGTGACATTCTGGTTACGTGGCCGAACCATAATAGCTGAATCTCTCTATTCAGAGGAGTGACTGGACATTCACGGATTTACGAATTTCATAGCTGTGAGCACTTTCCCACAAAGTGTCACACCGTGAATTCTTCGCAAAAATCCTAGCATCTCTGCAGCTTGCATTTGGTTTTTGGCATAGCACTCTTTCAGTCATTACCCAACATTCATGACCATTGGTGAGGATTGGAACAAAGACTGAATTAAAAACTTGCGGCTTTGCGGTGTTTGAAAGCTCCCATTTTGTGACTACAGAGCGATAAAGCTCACGCAGAACTGCAGTTGCTTTACCAATTCGTGTATCATTCTCCTTGTTCTGCTTTCCGTCGCTCTTGAATACTACACCAAAGTACTGGAACTTCTCCACCTAATGCAGTGTATTGCCCCCTTACTTGCAGAGTGCACTGGCTTGGGTTTCTGGGGAGTCATAACACCTTTTTCAGGGTGCCCTTTAAAAGGCGGAGCTCCGTAAATAGCGGAGCTTGGTTGCGGAGGTTTGATAACGTAACCGGAGTGGAAAAAAGTTACGTTGCAAAAGCAAAAAAAGGAAAAAAGTGATGGAAAAATGTTGTATCATTGCAACTTAATATGCGTTTCCCCCAAACATGGAATGCGTGGAAGTTTGCGATGTTTAAAATTTTATACATTCACAATTGTTGAAACCTATTTTTTTGTCCCCGAACCGTCGTGAAACTCAGATAACCAAAAATTATCAAACTTCAAAATATACTTTTTTTACCGTAGTGTAATATCATCTTTTGCAGTACAATTACTTTTACTACCGTTTAGTTCTCATAGCTCAATGCAAAATATCGGTTTTAGCGACTCCGGTTACGTCATCAAACCTCCGCAACAAAGCTCCGCTATTTACGGAGCTCCGCCTTTCACAGGGTACCCTTTTTCAGTGCTTATTTTCATTTCCGCATAGTAACACGCAGCAGAAAATCGATTAAATGTATGTTCAAGACCCTGTTCGGAGGATACAAACAGTACCAAATCGGCTGTAAAAAGCAAACAGCTGATCGTGCAACTTCCAACGGTGGCAACCTGTCGACTCAGCTGTTACTGTCCATCCAAGTCATACAGACTCTTTAAGAAGAGGGTAGACTGCACGCACCATTGTCAGAGTCCAACACCAACTGTGACCGGTTGTGATTTCACTCTCCCAACACGAAAACAAACGTTTGAGCGGGAAAAATGAATTTATGGCCAGCAACATGGAGCATAAGACCGGGTTTACGAGGAACCCAGGTGTATGCTTTCTCGAGGTCAACAAAACACCGTTAAACATCTTTGTCATACTCACAAGATTTCTCGAAAATTTGCTGGAGAGTGAAACTTTAGTTTGTAGTGCTACGGCCAAATCACACTGGGTATCCTCCAGCTTTGGTTCAATTGATAGTGGCATCTTTTTTTCAGGCACTTGTACCTGTAATATATTTCTAAGGAGAGAGATGCCCCGGTAGTTAGTGCATTCTATCCTGTATCCCTTTTTATGTATTGTGATGATCACCGCAGTTGGCCAATCATTCGGTACCCTTCTAGAACGCCAGGCCGCTTGACACACAAGTCAGCTAAAGAGCTTCTCTTTTCAAAGCTTGGAGCATTTCAGGTCGGATTCCTTCGCAACCTGCAGTCTTCAGTGTTTTGACAGCTAGAAAGACGTCGGTTGACGTGATTTCGTCCCCCAAATGTACCTCCTGTGTCCGATGTTGTGAGAGTGACTGGGTTCAAAAGATCTTTGAAATACTCTCTCCACTTCCCAAGGATGTCCTCCTCATTCCTAAGTAGCACACAATTTTGGCCTTTGCTGGATCTAGAATTAGAAATATTGGATTTTTCCGTGGACACACCGGATCGTTAGCTTGCAAACTTTGTTGGCTTGCCAGTGATTGGAATCTAGTTTATGCCCGAAATTCGCTCAAGGTTTCATTTTGGACTTTTTCACCGGACTTCCGGGATTTCAAATTTGATGCGATTTCAACATCTTCATAAATCGATGTACTTGGAAGTCATCGCAGTAGGCCTACTACATTATAATAATCATGATGACGTCATTCACGCGTGTGTCTCAAAAGCTTGTGTTTCATCAAAGTAAATGTATTAGCGCCATCAAACGTATACTCTCTACTACCGCCATGTATGTATCCTCGTCTTCCTTCATCTATTTTTGTATTCGTTGTTACTGCGATGTATGTTTAAAGTCTAGCGCCTTGCGTGTGGGAGTGAAGATGTTACACAATACAATAACTCTTCGACTCATGATAACCGAAACTGAAAGCCACCTTTCAATCCCTAACTGACTGTCCGTTGCTTCCACTGTTGAGACATTTTATGTTTTCTGTGTTTTAAATTTCCTTAATTCCAAAAATGGAAAGGTTTTGACAATTTGCCTAATCGCAGTTTAAAACTTTGCAACTAATCCCTTGCTACTCCTGTAACCACTCCATTAAAATTGTCTTCTGAGGAGTTTCCTGCAGCCTGTAAAACTTCTCCTGTACTACCTCGCATAGGTGTACAGTATGAGCTGACAATTTTGTTGGTATGCAAAGGATATTTTCCCGAATTTCCCAAAATTTGCCCGAAAAACTTTTACGACCTTGACGGACTCTTTTAACTTTTAGACCAAACTGATTTTCTGCGTTTGCCAGAATCGTCGGTTCAAGCTTCTGTTGTTATTTTTGGCGCTGCAAACGTGTTTCAGGGTGCTGCGGTCGATTTTGGTTGTGCTTTCAAGCTCGTTGTGACACGACAAACTTGCACCAATCCGGTTAACATCTGCTGAAGAACTGTTGTAAAATGTATAAAGAAAAAATATTATTAGTAGCGTTTAGCTCTGTCAGGGCGATTTCTGAAGTTGGTCAAACAATTAAAGAAAGTCAGCTTCGTCTGCTAAGCTTTTCTTAAAGAGAAAGAAAAGGCACTTAGTGACAAAAACAGTGAGTCATTTTGATATTTGCAACTATCAACAATCCTCACAAAATCAATTAAATAGCATAAAAACTTTCAGTGGCATTGCCTTTATTGGAATGTCACTGGATTTTTTACTCTACGACATTATTAGTCGAACCTGTGTTCTCAATGTTTCGTAGCTTGCACGAAATCTTACCTCATGTCTAAAGCACAAGAAGCATAAAAAAGTGTACCTTGCGTTAAAATATGAGCGACGTACAACCTTGATATGCATTAAATCATAAGCACGTCGAAAAAACAGCCCTGGCTCTCTTCATACCCGCTTTTGTGGTAGCTTAGGCTCTGCCATTCCACAGTCCAAGCTAGTTATAAGCGTAGCATTTGATGGTCAGGGTTTTTTCAAATTAGAAACTCGTGGTTTGGATCGATAAAAAGAGTGGTGATATTATATCACTGTCTATCGAAAGGAATCCTTTTCCAGCAAAGGATCAGACGCTAATATCTTGTAAAGTATATATATCGCCTGATAGGTAGGCATCATCAGCTTTTATTGAGACCAAAATCTCTGCTACCGGAACCGAGACAAACCTTTGTCAATAGCTTAGACCGAGAGAGATGAACCTTCGAAACTGAGGCTCGAGATCTGAAAAATCGTCGGCTGCAGACTGAAAACCGGCGTAATGCTTGGTGATGCAATAAAATAACAGCCTCTTCGTTATGATTTTGATCGGAAATTCACGTACATGACGAAAAAAAGGTTGTTGCCACTTCCGGTTTTTAACTTCGACTATTTAGTCAAAGCTCTTGGTTTTACTTCAGTGAAAATAAGTCTTACACCGGACACGCTGGACTGTTGGAGCGAGAACAGAAGAAACTCCATCACTGCATAATAGGTCACGTAATTGTTCCCGAAACGTTTTAACGCAAATCCGCACACACCTCGAAATTGTCAGTCAATCGGCCTTATTGGTACAATACTTCAAAGAAACGGGAAAGGCTTTGTTAAAAAGAATCTGTAGCTACAACATGGACCGAATTCATGAGCAGTAGGCTGCTATATTCCTGCGATAATTTAAGATTCTACTTGAGACAATTTTCTTGCTGCGAAACACCAGTAGTTTGCTAAGCTGTAAAAATGTTGCGACAACCCGGACAGAGCTTCATTGCGACTCAGTTTAGACTTTTTCTGCCAAGTCCAGATCCTTGCTGATCGAAGCCCACCAACAACAGAAGCCGATTTCGACACAGCAGTTACCCTGCGTGAAACATACAGCGAACTCCCATCCGTGCGTTAACATCCTCACCACATTGTTCGAAACCGGTTCGAACATGACGATCGGATCCAGACCTTCGGAAAAGACAAAAGTGTCGAGGGCACTACGCTAGGCAACTTGAGGTTTTTCGGTGTCGCAACCTTCTCAATTATTGGTTGCAATGATATTTCAAAAGTTTGCCCAAAAAATCCAACTCGCTTATCACTGCACCAGACACTTCAAAATATTAAGGGAGTGAGCTTGAAAGTAGAATTTCATTTTTTGTTTGTTTATTTTTCTTGGATTTCAAGTCGCATGAACTTCATCTTGGCCATAACAGCACCGACAATCGTTGCGGAACGATGTACTGATGCGTCCTCACAGTCAAAATGTATTTTCTACGAGGGAACGCAATAAAATAAATTGGAACTAACGGGTAGCATTTACACGAAACAAAATAACGCAGGACAAGAACGGTAACCACAACGTGCAACAGAAAAAACGCACATTTTCCCACTGATACGAAACACTGGTCGAAAAAGCCAAAGTCAACAAAAGTTGCTCTGCAGCGAGAAAAGACAAAAACGAAAAAAACAGCATAAACCGAGAACGAGCAGCAGGTCGGTGCATCAGAAGGTTGTGGGGGAGAAAGTGACGTAACAAGAGCCGAGGGAGCGGGGCACGCATTGAAGTCGAAATCGGATTTTTTCGAAAGAGCCTTCGGCGCAAAAGAACGCAATCAACGCCTAAAACGCAACAGCCCGGCCGTCATTCTTCCGAGGAAACAAGCAAAGCAAGTGCTTCACAGCAAGTTCGTAACTGCGAGCTTGGATTGATCAATATGCACGTCGGGTTCGAACTCACTTCGTCTTCCTGCTTCTTGCGTCGCCAAGTGAACCCGAACTGTTCTTCCAGCTTTTCCAGGACTGGCCGGAGCTGGGCCGCGAAGTGGGCTCCCCGACCGAAAACGTCGGACTGAGGGTCGCGTTTCGACTTGAGGCCGTGCTCCTCGTTCCTCTGTCCGGGGTCCTTGTGATTCTGGGTCTGCTGCTGAACGCAGACATGTATTCCTTCGCTCTGTTAAAAAAAGGAAACGTGATGCTTAACGCTTGTGTCGGCGTCTTTCAAAAAACGAAGCATGCAGGGAATGACCTGGCGCGTACCTTCATCTAACTTTGACCGAAAACTGAGGGATCGCGACGAATGCAACCATTGCGGTAGTCGCCAGATGCTACGCCATTAAGATTGAGATACACGAGATGCTCATGACCAACGGGATATTTTTAGTTCATTGGAAGATAAGATCTGCTTCACCCCCGTTTAAAAAATGATTAAATTCGCTGGTGTACAAGCAGATTTAAAAACCAGTCGACAAATAACTCGGTGCGCAAATCATGAAGATCGATACAAGTTCCTGGGAATGTCAATACCTCTCACAAACCACGAACTGGGAACACCTGAGTGAGCCTTACCCTGCTTGGAAAAACGATAAATAACTCTGATCACTGGGTTCTGGAGTTCTTCGTCAACACTCTAAAACAAACTCGTTCAATCATAAATACTCAAAACGTTTTTGATTAACTGAGCTCCATGTCATACATGCCAAGCATCCCCTTTCCATGAACTTCTATGCACGACAGCTAAATTTATAAAACAAAGGTTTCTGAACAACTCTCTTCTTGCGCCTATCATTCACAGACATATAGTCGTTACGCAGACCTCTCTAAACTTGTATTTTCCCCCTAAGGCCCGCACATCGATTTGACGAACCGCTGCTTTAAATTTTTATCAAACGTTCCACATTTCATTATCCATCAAATGAATAGTTTGGCGTAAGCACGTGTCATTCTTTCTCAGCTAACTACAAAAATTCGCGAAACTAAGTTCAGGAGTGTAACCTTTTCCTGTTTATTATTCCAAAAAGACAGCAGAATGACTGTGACCCTGCTCTTAGCAGTTCGATCAGTTTCAAGTAACCTTTAACCAGCATCAGAGCCAAAATAAATAGTCTTTGAACTATAGCTTCCCCCTCTTTTTGTCGGTTTAGACAAATTTTGTCAAAGCACTGTTTCCAAAAATGAGGAAGAAGACTACAAACTACGGTTTCAAATAGCTTTCATCAAAATTCTGCCAGGCAGATTACAACATATGAAGAATCTTAACTGTAAACAAGAAATCGCGCGTGGCCGCGGCCTGAGCCTGAGTGTCGGTTGATCTTTCATAAAACTTGGCAACCATTTGTAAAAAAGTAAAATGCACTTTCTTAATAGTTTCACATCAGGCACGGGATCACACATTAACGCCAGAGACATTCAAACAATCCAAGTTGGAGATCTGGGAGATCCAGAAGTGGTTCAAAAAAGTGAACACCTGTGAAGGAAATGTTTGCTTGAAGCTGTATTCTGTAGATCAGGGGTTCCCAACATTTCTCTGGCCATGTACCGCCTCAGCATTTCGAAAGATGAGCTTGTACCACTAAAAATTTCTTATGGCAAAAGGCTGAGTAAAATAATAAAATTCCATTGCATTTTAAGAGAACTTTTACATTTTTAAAACTATAAAAGTAGACCATGTTTTTCGTCTCAAAGTTAATATATTTAATAAGCATAGATCAACAACAATAAGCATATAATGATTTTTGAAAATAATATTTTCTGACATGTGCATAAATATTTGCAAATAAATAATATATAAATATATTTTCCCCTTCTATTGCTAACCTTAAATGTACCCCTTCAGATAGGCAAATGTGTCCCTAGGGGCACATGGACCCCAGGTTGGGAACTCCTGCTCTAGAAAGCTTGAGCCGATCTTTTGAAATTGGGCTTTGAACCGCTCTATTTTTGAACAATAGGCGATTCAACAGGATCCGTGTTTACACCAACGGTAAAACTATCTGAAAGAGTCGGTTAAGCAAGCAGAAAAGCGAAGCTCAATCACGAGGAGGTTCCTGCTTCTAGTGTGCTCCAGATGGTAAGCACGTCGCAAACCTTAGATCGAGCTGGAGCCACTCACTCGTTCGTTTGCTCCTTTCCAACAGGAAGGCGCAAGTTGTTCGAGGCGGGGAGAGTTATGAGTCGATCGACGCCGGTCAACTGCGCGACAAGCTCTGAGCCCTCTTGGTCGACGGAGATCTGCTTTGATGGAGTTGAACGAGAGGAATGCTGACCGCTGGTTTAAATAAAAACAAGACACAGATAAAACCGCATCGCGTCATGAGCCGGTTGAAGTTGAAAAGTTTTAGACGCCACTGAAATCACTACAAAACATTTCAATCTTGCGAGCATATTGTGCTCAGGCGAGCCTATTACACATGCCAACAATTGCTTTCACTGAAAGAACTTTAGGAAAAGCAATTACGGTGCCCGGTTGATCACACATTGACTTCAAATTGCTATAAAAAGCTGGTCGACAACCAGTAGCTTATATAAAGTCTTGTTCTTTTACCACGTATAAGTTCGGCCACGCTCACACAACTTTTACGCAGAATAAAAGAAAAAAAAACGTAAATATACGATTCAAAAAGTTTTGTTCTTAAGCGTGTGATGCAAGCTTTGAAATTTAATGGCAGACGCGCGATTTCGCGTAAGGAAAACCATCAAGCAAAGTTTACCTGCGAGCGGATTCCATGCTGGCTGTAGGAGGCCGACTGGACCTTCTGTCAGGTGTGAGCACCCTAGAGCTAGGTCTGCTTGGCCGCTTTGCGCCGGAGGGACCCGGCACGGACACACCTTGCCACTGTGAGCTCGCAACCAACTGTAACAACACGGTGAAGTTTGGACCGGGAGAGTAACAAGAAATGCCAACCGGGCGACAACAACAACAATTTTTATTTTTTTTCCTTAACGCAAGTACACTTGTCAATAGAGACACAGTAAGGCCAGGAGGCGGCGAAAAGACACTCCGGTCATCCCGTCTGCCACCAACCAATCATTTGTTGTCAAACACCCTAAACGAACATGCTCACTAGCCCTGCGCAAACCAGCAGAAGCGAAAGCAAAGAACAGAACATTGCTTTAACCTTACTCAGTCATACTTGTATAATCCAAAAGATGAGCAAGACCAAGAAATAATGGGTACGATCCACATGCAAGATAAGTTTCAAGCAAACCTTGCTAGGTAACATCACTAAACTATACATCCATAGATTGCAGGCATCATCTGTTTATATAGTGGCTAATTAAATGATTGGCAATACATTAATCTCAAGCAATTTAAAGTTTTTGCGTAGTGAATGGAGACGAAAAAAGCAACAATATATTCTAACTTTTAAAAAACACGCAAGGAAATATCCATAGAACAAGCTTTGTCACAGAAGAAACACCTGACCAAGAAATACAGAGCAAGTTGAAGAATGGTGTCCTGAATCGAAAAATCGACGATCAAAGCGAGCACACAAGATTCGGAGCGAAAAGAAGTGGAGAAGCTGTAACATTTATCTTAATTCTCCGTAACAAATAAATGTAATTTCGGGATGTCACGATGATCGGCACACAGGAGTAGCATGTGTGGGGAATTCAACTCTCTGGTCAAAACGCGGCGCGCCGTTCGGTTGTGCGCGCTAGGTAATCCTTTCTGAGATTTCTAGAGAAATGTTGCTTTGCGTCAACAGTCGTGAAGTCTCCGATGCATAAGATTTATCACGATATACTTTGTTTTGTTTGCTTCCAAGTTCATTTTAAGTCAAGAAGGATAATACAGCTGCCTATTGCAAATTTTTCAACACAAATTGATCCTGGTAGAGTGGTAGCGAACCTGCGCTGAACAGAGTCTCTGTTTATAACTGGCCCTTACCGTGTTGGTGGAGCTTTGAAGCGATGAAGGTTCACGCAGATCTGGATTGAAGTTCAAGCTTTGACTTTGAAGGGAACTACCCACGTCCTGAATCGATGTGGACAGTCTGTGGTGGCCAGGCGTGGTGGGGCGCATAGGGATGCTGGAAGCAACGGCCAGGGTGTCCACTGCACGCACTCTCGGCGCCTTGAAACAAGTGCTAGAGGTTTAGAAAGATAAATTATCGTCAGACATTTAAATCATAAATGGCCGCGTCATTTTATTGCCGCGTAGTGTCGCGCAACCACAGAGGCGAACGTGGAGGTTAGAACACAAATTCACGTTGAAGCATTCACAGCAACAATCCTTGCAGTATGTTAACTGACAAACCATTCAAGATTTCTACTACTTAAATTTTCTTCGCGGGTTGTAGTATTGAAGCACAGGTTGCAAAATTACTGAAGGCTGCGCACAACATGTGCACGGTTCTTTTGTTATAGTTCCAGAATATGTTGTCATCTTGTTCAAGTAAATAGTCTTTTTTTAATTACAAAATCAAAGCAGATATTTAACGGATGTGCTTGAGTCAATCCAGGCACCAAATACATAAATACTGAATGTTTCAGAAGAGAGAATTACGCAACATACACTTTGGTCACTGTCGAAGACATTACCAGGAAAATGGCAAGACGTTTTAGACTAAAACCGATCTATTTGAAAGGATGAATGAAGAAAAACAACGTCGAAGTTCCAACGTTCTTCGCATTTTAAAATTAAGCGCTTTGGTTTAATAGTTTTAAGAGTACAAACCTAATGCTTAACACCCCTATTCGAAAATTTTACAGCAAGGTGCTTCTTTCTTTACCAGCTGTTGTCCTCTGCTGGTATTGGTCAAAATGCCGAGGTATTCGGAGCAGAGAAGCTGTTCACCGCACAGCTCGTTCGGTCGCGCCACGACGATTTCGTCCTTGTCCAAATCAGTCTCCATTGCATCTTGATCCTGAGTAAACAGTGTGCAGCTTACTACAAATTTAACTGAACCAACGGTGTACGTGAAAGCTAAGTTGGGACAACGCTACAAATCAAGAAGTGTTATCACACACGAGCATAACTTCCTCGTTAATCATAATAGGCAGCACGTCATACTGTACATAATTGTAGTGGTTTAAATATAACTAGTTAGCTACGAGCCATACTCTTATCAACTCAGGAAGCAGTTTTGTTTGTCAGCAGAACCTTTACAAGGAGCAATGAAACGTTCCAAAACATCCATTACATTAAATCAACATTGTTTTTGAGCGAGCGTGCTTTAGTCGCTACGTGAATCATACTAAGTCGAAAAGCAGCGAATTCAAGCTTGGTTAAAAACACATTCAAAATATGAAGAGAAGCACTGTCAGCAGCATCTGTCAGCAAACCTCATCATCATCTTCATCACCCTCGTCATCGGACTCCTCCAGAGCATCATTCTCATCTTCTTCCTTGTTCAATTGCTTAATTATGAAGTCAAGCTGTCTTTTGAATTCTTCCTGTTCCCCTTCCATAAAATCCCTGCGACCATAAAAGATACATTGACCGGAATATCGGCCCCAACTACCCCGCACGCCGCAGGCAACTTTCACGCTGCGATAAGGAAACTGTCAATGTAGGAAGAAACAAAACACATGAATTTACCGAAAAAAATCCAGAAAAGCGAATATTGAAGATTAGCTTTACCGATTACCGCGGCATAGAATCCTCAAGAGATGTGCTTGATAATATTACTTCGCATCAAGTTTGCTAAAATAAAACTCCCTAACAGCAAACCGGAAAGCTTTACGTCATTTTATCGAGATGAGTCAGTCTAGCTGCAATCTGAAGAATACTATCGAGTCCTGGGAGGACCATGGCAACCATGGCAATGGCAGCGCACCGGCGCCACCATGTGGTTTTGCGAACAAACCACACACAGCTCCAGCGCCGAACTACACAGGTATCAACCAAGATGCGTTAAAAAAGGTTAACGCTCTTCTGTGTGACGCTTGACATATACCATATACCAGAATATACCAGAACAAGCATCTCAAACCCTGCTGCGACTTCGGCATCCTTGTGCTAGGATACAGCAGCGTCTTAAAGAAAAAAAGAAAAATTAAAACTTACGCACCTCAGCACAACCTCCAGGCCAATCGCGTGCGCTTCGCGGCGAACTTCCGCGTTGCTCAGGACGCTGTACAAAGCTCCGTTCACGTAAGGTCGGATCTCCACGTTTTCGTGACCCAATAGTTCGCTGAGGACCTGCAACGCCCACCGACATAGCAGTCGCTTTCCAATGCACGGGAAAAGACATACATGAAATTCAGTTTAGTGCAGTGAGTGACAATTTTATTGCCACCGCGAGTCATAGTCAGCACGTAAAAATCCACTGTTATGTTCGGACAACGAAGAATAACCACTTTAAAGCTTCGTTCGTCTACACCACATACCTTGCATAGCACATAAAAATCTGCAATAAGCGTCAATTCTGTTTGCTAGTATGTCTTAGGTATTACTTGCGCTTGGAACGAGTCCTTAATGTGAGAAGTACGGACTTGATATCTTGTCAGGATTTGTCTACACACTGGGTGCAGGTTCTAGGTTATTAACCAGGGAATCAGTCCATTCTACATTACTCGCGCAGTTTTATCTTAATGCATACGTAGGTTAAGTTCTGACCACCAGTATATTGGTGCACGAACACAGACGTTGCGAAGAGATACTAAGCTAAGAAGTAACATATCGCATCGTCTTTCTGCCTCAAGAGTAATACGTGCCACATTACGTCACCTACAGTCTCGAACGTGTGCAGTTTTTCGCGCATTCGTATCATTAAAGAAGAGGTCACCAAACAGTGACGTACCCACAAGTCGCACGGAAAGATGTCTTGTTGAGAGGTGGCTTGAGGTGTGTTATTAAACCTTTGTCTGTTCACTGTTCAGGGTTGCTTTAAGCTAAAGAAGTAGTGCTTTCACGTTATAGATTTGTAACGGCTTACAGCAAGCTTTGTACGAGTGAATTCTGCATTTTAGGTAGTCCTGTATTTTAATTGATAGGTGTGGGTTTTCAGCCAAGGATTGTTAACGCTGTCCTACAATTTGCCAAAATAGTGTGTCTCGGGACATGCGTGGTAAGTGTTTTTGCAAAAAAATCGACAATGTTTGTGAAAACTACTCTGAAGTTTTTTTTAATCAAAATCGATAACACCCACTATATTTTGAAAAAATCCCTTGAGAAAGATTTTTATTGCTTTCATGTATATGCAAAAGAATATTTGCCAAATACAATATTCTCAACCTGATTATTACAATCTGACCTTCAAAACCAGTCCAGCATCCTGTCCGCACTTTAGTTTTCCCGAACTTCTTAAGCACAGGTTCATCAGCAAAGCGACCGCGTATTCCAGCATATAGTCTGAAAGCGAGTCGTGTTCGGACAGGATCGTTACCAACCATCGTATGAGGTCGCCTGCACGCAGAAAAGCACGTTGAAAGTTCGCTGTAAAACATCTAACATCATTGAAACCCCAGCAATACTGAAAGTTAGAATAAACAGCGTGAAGTTAACTTAACTGTGGATTCCGAAGCTGGTGAAGTTTTCGCAACGACGCTCCCGAACTCTATGAAATTACTTGCTAAAAACGTGCCGAGGTGGCGTATTCAGCGTATAAAAGAACCCTCGAGCAACGAAATGAGCTCATGACTTATGGTCCTTGCTTGATTGCTTTTGGGGATTGTACTGCACCAAAACTGCATTGTGGATGTTACTGGTTCAATCACTGCGCACGAACTTACGGCTCGCCGCGTGGTCTGACACATACACATATATAGCTCGGGAATTTCTTAAAATTCCAAACAAGCCAACTAACAACGCACCTTGTATCATTACCGTCTGCAGAGGTCTTCTCAGACTGAGCTTCTGCAAGCAACCCAGCAAGTGCTCCTCGAAAACGTGATCGGTCGCACTTTTATCGCCACCGAACCCTCGATTTCGCCACAAGAACTTTTGCAACCGACCCACCTCCTCGGGATTGAAACAGAAGTACGCGCGACCTGTGGAGAGTCGCACAAGACACGCAAATCATACAGAGAGGAAGCTGCGAGCAAAAGAGCAGGAACAGACATAGAACTTTACATAATCCGGCTATCATTGTCTTCGTTCCGCCGAAATTCCGGGAAATTTTATCAGGTGACAAAACAAAACGCAACATTTTAGTAGTAGCAGCTTATTGGCGATAAGAGAGGTAATATATTCACATTTAAAAAAAATAAAGAGTCTGCCAGGACACCGAAAAAATCAGAAAGGATGTGAGGTGTCCCTAGAAAAGCTAACATTAGAACATATTTTAGTTAATGAAAAAGTAATTTGAAAAAGATAACTAGCAACGCAGTCGAAGAAGGGTTTTTGCAGGATGATCCACACAGTTGCGAGGGGAGGGCTGGGTCGCAAATGGTTTTAGTGAGAAAAAATACAAGAGAATAACTAAAACCCCTGTAACTGATTCGCGACGATAAATACGCCACAAACAAACTAGACTGAGATATTTTTATTTCACACTTTAAAAGACGTATGTAGAACATCCCTGCGTACCATAAAGATAAAACTTCCTTTGTCCTGCTTCCGCAAAATCGTGTGTCTCGCGAATTTGAACAAGCTGGAAGGATTTAAATTTGCAGGCAATGTTAAAAGGCATTTGGGTTGATTACAACTGTGAAACTTGTCCGAGGTTTTGAGGTGTTTTCTATTAATGTTCGAAAATGCAACACTTCAGCTCCAGGTGGTCTCATTTGCTGGTGGGCGCAAGGAACAGCAAATTGTTTTCCCAAGAGAATCGACGAGGTGTGGCCATGGGAAGCGCTCCGCAACAAGTTGCCTTTTTGACAATTTTGCACCACATAGGTTTGACTGGGATATTGCATGATGCCTTTAAATAGAGTTTTTCGGAAATATGAGGCGCATCGCTGAACGTCCGAGGCATACGTGGGTTCGCGAACGTTGGGCGTGTTAAACGATTTATCCACTTTTGATAAAGTTACCTATCTCCCTCCATGAACTCAGTATAGCCGGACGTCGAAACTCAACTTTTGCAATACGATGTTCCAGTAAAGAATTCTCTAACCAGAAATATTTAATCGACACATGAAAATGAAAAATTTACAATCCTTGTTCACAACTTTTTGCACATTTCTAAGTCGCTAATTTTCTCGCGGAGGTGCCTGTGGCGACACATCTGCTTTTGCTGTTCACGGCTATCCTAATTTTATTACCTACGTACCTTGCTGCAGTGACGCCATAGCGTTGTACAGTCTCGCAATGTACTGTCTCACTGCTGCGTCGTTGGACTCGAACAGCGCGAGCATGTGCGATCCCGGAGCGAGGTTGATGCTGACAGAGAGATCAGGCCGGCAGCCGAACAGGTCATGATCGATGTACGCCAGCAAGACGGTGTCACGCTGATCGCCCGGACTTGATCTAACCAATGCAAGATGCAAAAGGGTAGAAGTAAAAAAGAAAAGGTTATCACGAAAAAAGGAAAAAAAAGAAAAAGTTATCACGGTTCGTCGTTAGTTTGTGGAGGATGAAAAGGGGCTTCGATGAACATAGGATACGCAGCCGTCGCCGTGTGAGCAAATTTGCAAATTCTCGGAAATATTAACTTAAGAGTAACGTGTGAGAACCCAAGCACAGCAACCTTTTCGAAAGAGTTATAGAATTTTTAAAGAAGTAACCGCGCTGCTTTAAGCACAACGGAGTATTAAACACTTTCCAAAAACCCTGACAAAACACACGGGGCATCAAATATATATGACAGTATGCAACCTTGATGCAATGGACATCTTCCGGCAAGAAAGACAACAGGCCGCATCCGCTTGGGCAAAGAGAATCGAAAAACACGTTTCAGACAGTAGTTTATCCATGACTTGATTGAAGAAGCGCGTACAAGCATATGATCGTTGCACCGCGAAACCCCCAAAAGCAATAAAGCATCAAGAGCTGCCCGAAGAGTTACACGTTTTGTTTTCGATCCGTGGCAAGAGTCATTAAATCTTATGCTAAAAATCCAGATCATGTTTCTGACATATCACTCTTCTTGCTTTGTTTGTTGCCTGTATGAGCTGAATATTCGACACCGGCAAGACGTCACCAAATACGCGAAATTTCGCTCGAAAATAGGACTGTGTTCAAAACGATGACGAATTAGACAATTACTTACTTGAAAATCTTCACTTGTTACTTGATTTTAAAGTAATTTTGCCATTACTTGATGCAGTAGAATTTGTCTAATTCGTCATCGTTTAATTTGTCAATTTGTTACTTTTCGTCGATCCCGGCAGAATTCCTATCTTTTGTGTACATTTCTGTTCGTCTAATTCGCCAATTTGCTCAATTCGTCACCTCTTTCTATCCTTGAGAAGCATTTTGTTCGGCTAATACGTCATTTGCAGTTTCGCTTTTGATGTTTAAGCAGCTAGTTTAACACGTGTGGGAATTCAAACAAAGTAAGGATCTTTATCTGAGAATTCTTGCACCTCGCAATTTGTTTATCGAAATTATATACGAGGTGCGAAGCGCGACCCGACTCTCCATTGAGAGAACTCGGAAAGTCTTTAAAGTTTAGATGTAAAGGTGTTAGATTAAATGGAGGAGTCTAGAGTAGAGAAATTAAAGAGTTTAATTTAGTAAACAACCATAACGTCAACGGTGCACAACCTGCGGCCTTCGATAATAAAATTGGTGGCCGTCCACATGTAATTCGAAATATAAGATTTGGCGGCCGTGCTGGCGTATATCGAAGCAAAACAAACGCAAGGCAAGAAAGTCAATCAACACGATGTTTAACAATCTGTATGATGATGTAACAAAGAGTTGCAGAATGAATACGCAATTTATGTTTGAATGTGTTCTGTGTTGGTTGGCACTTGGAAGTATAAATATAACTCGAACTTATTGGCGGCCATACTTCGTATAAATAAAAGCAATGCGGCCGGCAATAGCAAAAGGTTGTACACCCCTGCATAACGTCATAAACTTGCATTTTACTGCAAATAAAAGCACTATGTATACGAGTTACTATGATAAAGTATACGAGCTGCTATGATAGAGTTT
>JGI24159J19872_10003504_pt1 | contig 19576 bp, 13 predicted proteins | sample Ectturendosymbi4_FD_19872 | JGI IMG/M metagenome (IMG submission 19872) | reverse complement strand
GGGACCCGATTCGGGTCCCTAGAATCAGAGAAAATTATCATCGGGTCCCTAAAATCAGAGAAAATCGGGTCCCTAGAATCAGAGAAATCGAGTCCCTACAGATCCAAACCAGGTTCCTAACATTTTCCTTAAAAAAAACCTGGCCAAGGCTCCAGACATCTACAGGGGCAACTAGCATAAAATGAACTACCAGACAAGAACCACCACGGGCAAATTGTGTGATGACGCCAGAAGCACAGAGAAACCGTACTCGGCGTAACGGACACAACTCTAAGGAAATGTCCCGTGAGACACTGCGCGACTGGCCAGGAGATCGACCACGACTCTACGGGAATCGGCCGGGACAGCGAGCATAAGAAAATCGCACAATACGGCTCATCGCAACAACAGCTGATACGCTCCGCATCAAACAGTTACCAGCACGAACACCGCTTCCTAGCGCATTTCCGAAATTAGGCAATACAAAACACAGCGCAGACTCCGCATCGCACTCGCGCGTATCTATTAATAACCGAGACAAGCTTAGCGTGGCACCTCACAGCACAGACACCGAAATGGAATTTGAGTGCATCCGGCAGCAACTTGTTCGACCACTTTTACCAGCGTGGCAGCACCAGGCACCGACCTTCCCTGGCCGATCGTTACAAAACATCGCATGCTCGGACTTAGCACGTCAGTGACATCCGAAACAATGACCAACAATCTTACCGTCGAACTCGACGTAGACGGTATCGCGCAGGATAGCACCGGAACCGAAATCTATTAACTTCAGGGTCTTCGTGTTGAAGTCGACAAGTAGGTTTTCGTCTTTTATATCGCGGTGCACAACACCACACTTATGGCAGTGGGCAACAGCAAGAAGAACCTGCAAGCGAACGGAATCAGAATTTAATTTACATAAATCATTTGTCTAAAGAAGAAGCAAATAACCAATCGATAATGCACCTGCCAAAAAAATGTGCGCGCCGTGTCTTCGTCAAGTGATTTTTTTTCGGTTATGTAGTCGAAAAGGTCTTGGCATTGTTCGGGTCTTTCCATTACGATAATGTACCCGTCTGGACGTTCGTACCAGTCAATTAGCTGGATGACATGCTTGCAAGGTGATATTCGTTCCATCAACACGATCTCGTTTGGTACCGTTTGACCGTTAAGCTGCGAAACAATCTTCGTAAGTGCGCGACTACGTGGATACAGTAAGATAACAAGCACCATGCCTTCGTCGGAACCTACCTGCCCCCAAACTTTCACACGGCACCTTGCGATGTGCTTGATGGCTACAGGCAAGTTGTCCACCAGACGAACGCCAGCGTATACGACACCAAAGCCGCCGGACCCTAGCATCTTTCCGACTTGATATAATTTTTCGAAAGGCTCACGTACTGCAACACAAGAAATGACTCTTAAAGGTACTTGCAAGTCATCAAAACGTCTTATTTTCCATAAAATGCCAACATACCTGGAACACCTTTCGCTTGGTGCGGAGCTTGTTGTTGATGACTCGTACTCCCAAAATGAATTTTCTTTGATATTGAAAGCATTGTTCACAGTAATCCACTAGAGACCAATAAATAAAACCAAGAGCTTGCACAAGTAAATTTGTTAAATACAAGAAAACTTACGTTCTGTCGATGAACGTAAACACAAAGTCAGGCTACAGGCAAGCAAGTTTATGTGGTTTGTTATAAGGCACCTGTAAGGAGGCTGAATACGAAAGCTGCACGAATCCCTACACCGATAACAGCACAGCACTGTGAGCTTACAATCCACGCCGACAGAACCAAGCCGCAACACGGCGACAGTTGCTATGAAAATGTAGCTAAGTCAATGCGGAAAATAATCTCATTTTGCTGACAGCCAAGAAATACCCACACAAAACAAAACAGATCTAAGCGTAAAAAGTCCTAACTGCTACTGTCGCCGCGAATAAGCCTCTGTCTGTCCAAACGGATAGTCCAACGTTGTCTTTAACTGTAGTAATGTAAGCTTGGATTTTTAGCGCAAGGCAATCAAGTTGAATTTGTTAGCCTAGGAAAGACTGCACAAAACATCAGCTTCGTAACAAAACATATTTACGCACAACCTAAAGACAATCAATTTGGTATTACCCGCAGGAGATGGTATACAATACTGAATACATCAACACTAAACAATCAGCAAACTTTGCAAAAAATTACTAAGACCACGCTGAGCTATGAACTAGCCTACTTCACTTGCACCTGGAGAAACATTCGTTCAAGACCACCTGCTATGTCTGCAGACCTTCGCAGGTAGCATGCATCGCTGACATATTCCTAACTTTTCCACTAACATTATGTGTCTTAACACCTAACCGTCTAGCGTCAAGCTTACAGTAGCACTACCTGTTGCCTTGCACCGTTTCAACTGAGGAATGTGAACTGTTGTCCCGCGGGGAGCAGTGGCTCGACGCTCGCCGTCTGGCGAGCGGTTGCTTTTATCTTTGCCTTTTTTCCTTCATTCGTCTGCGGAGCAACCGCAGCGATTCAACGGACGCTTCTGTTCACAGACCGCGTGGTCCAACCGTTTTAGGATAAAAAAAAAAAACTGACTAAGCGCGCGAACTAAGAGGTCAACCAACTCGAAAGCTACAACAAGACGGCATCGTTATTGTTGAATTTCATTAACGAATCAGCGAACCAATCGTATTCGAGACTCGTCCCGCCACCAGTATCTTGTTTTGTTTCGTCATAGGTAGATTATGAATCACAAACGTGAACTTTCTAATGCAAAAATACCAGCATGTCCATTTTTATAGCACACAAATTGTCATGGATATTGTAATCAAAACATATCTTCAAACATATTACGTGTGTCTTCACATTCAAAATCATTAATTACAACACATTCATAAGCAGTTGAAATTGAAACTTTCTTTAGGGGTAACTACAAGGTTTCCATGAGGAAATAAGCCAGTGTCAGGTGCTTAACAATCTATTTAAGAAAAAGATTACTGATAATGCTCTTTAGCGAAATCGAATTTACATTCAGTTAAATCATAAGTGACCTCATACTGGCTTTTTCCCCATGTAGAACTTATGGTTATCAATGAACAGGTCACTGGTAGCATCACTATTTATGTTTGTTTAAACCAGGGACATGAGTTCATAACAGATGTTGATTCATAGAGATAAGGCAGATTTTAAGATCCTGTCAGAATACAAATATATTAAAAGGCTTGACTTCAAGCAAGAGTTAAATTAAGCTTCGCTGTGCCAAATTTGCCTGCCTTGCATAAAATCAGAGACAAGGTTATTGTAAAAGTTCTAAATCTCTAAGCTTGGCAGGCTTAGTGGATGCAGGCTTGGGCCCCAAGACTTGGGGACTGAAAGCTGATTGGGCCTTGCTGTTGGTGCAAAGTTGGCGCGTGCAGGCTTGGATCCACTTACATTTTGGGCTGTGTCAAACATTGACACATTGAAGATTGTGACTTTTATTGACTGGCACTGAACCGCAAACTGCTGTCAATACACTGCAAACGTCATATGCACCCCACAGTATGAGCCATCCAAGCCCCGCTACATGACAACTCATGTTAAGTTCCAGCAACAGTCCTGCACCGCTGTGCTCTGAGTTTGTATTAATTTACGTTGGGAGTTTCGTGTCTATACAAATATAACTGTGCTGTGGAGACAAACATCAATTTGGCAAACATTTTGTACTTCAGTGACTTTGAAGCGTTTCACATCTTGTTTTTTGATTTGCAGCTATGCTTACCACATGTGAGTGAGTCTTTACAGTTAAGTATTCCATATATGAAATAGTTATAAGTCTCTAAAGTTCGAAACAGTTACGAAGCGCTGATGTTTCAGGAAAAGGTTGAGAAAAGTAATTTTGTCTATCAACCTAGCTACACATTATGGAATGGTTTTGATTTGTAACCGCTGAAATTGGGCAAAACAGTGTTTTGAAAAAGAACGCACTTACCGATTTTTTGCATAATTAGTTGTTAAAACGCAGGTGAATAGATATTTTTTAATTATGTTAAACAATGTTACTTTATTATGTTGCAATTGCTCCATTAGCTTCGATATCCGTTGTGCATTTTTCATTAAAACAAAAAACTTGTAAGATTGAAAATGTGGCTTGCAACAAATTAGATAAATTCAAATGATGTCATACTATGAAACCACGTGAATGCCAACAATTTTACAAGCTTTTTTATAATCTACTCTAGCGTAAGTTATGATGAACCCGCTCGTTGCGAATTGCGATCCATTCTGGCGCACAAAATGCGGCGTGACTCAAATATTTAGTCTGACGTACAAACCGATGTCGATGGCCCTTCTCTAACAATTCATGGCAGTTGCAAAACCTCACGACAGTGAGACAAGCAACGTCAAGGTCACATGAAATATAGTCCGTTTGCGTCTTAACTTTCCACTCGGTGTAGCAAATGTGGCCAATGTCATCAGCTGCCTATTCAGTTTTCAATCCCGCCGAGTTCAAGAGCAACATGCTTGGCACAAACTGCTGCTATTGAAAGACTTGAAACCAACGCTGTAGATGTTATTCACAACCCTGCAGTCTTTTGACCCTTTGCTGCAAAGTTCTAAACAGCACAAGCCTTTTCTGACGTTTTTCACATTCCGGGCGTTTGCGACAGCTGCTGTCTGGATGCAGCGGCTGCTGCTAACGTTTGCTGTACCTGCGTGAGCAATCGTGCAAGACGGGGAAAAACCATGTGCGTCACAGCAGCATATTTTCACCATACAGCAAGTTTGTCGTGTTGACGCGTCAGCTGTCGAAACTGGTGTCAACTGAAGTGAAGTTTCTCTCTACCCGTTTTCAATGTTGTTGTGACACTTCAACCACTCGCCGAACACTCGTGTACTTTTGCAACAAATGCAAATGTTTCCATGTCATGCATGAAACACAAGGTCAGGACAAAACAAAATTGCTAGAGCTGGTCTGCTGCAATGCTGTGCACTTTGTAGCTGCCACGGAAAACACAGAAAATCAATGGTCACGTGTGTTTCACAAATGATGAGAAAACGCAAAACCTTCCCGCTAAAGCAAGGACTGACACGTGCAAATTACATTGTTTATGAAGGGACTTGTAACTTTGTAAGATGTGCCATCAACAATATTTTGGCCAAACACTAAACATATTTTCCGGCTGCCAAACCAACGAAAGTAATCCTGCTTGCACATTTTACTAACGCTCTGTTTTGAGTCGTAGCGGCTAGATTCAATGTGGGGTTTGCTGCGTTGCTCGACTAGTGGCGTTAGACAGTCTTCCAGTTTCAGTCAGGGGCGGATCCAGGGGGGGGCGATTGGGACGATCGCCCCCACTAAAACCTACGGAAGTAACTTTTTTCACCATGATCTTGTACAATTCGGAAAGACACTTGACTGCCAACTGAAACTTGACTGCCAGATATTACTGAAATCGCCCCCCCCCTAAACTTACGGGCTGGATCCGCCACTGGTTTCAGTGAAAGCAATCATTCAGCAACGATGTATTTTCCAGTCTTGTAATGGTTGCAGCTTATGTTTGGGTTTATTGATTTTAATTTTATTCTTGATTGTGTTTGCGTTCTCTGCTCTTGTTTCAGGCTTTCAAATTATTCACCCGTAAGCATTGCTTGCAGTTTTCAGGAAAGAGTAGGCTATGTGTAGTCTTACACTTACCTGAAATCGATCTCTTATAACAAAAATTGCAGATAGATTCACTTGCGTCGCTTTTGTGGAGCTTAGTTACTCGAATACAGATACGTTCAAGTTTGAATCATCGCCAGGTGAAGAAAGCAGAGCCAGTGGAGTAGCCAGCCCAAATTTTTTGGAGGTGCCAAATATTTTGACTTGAAGCGAGGAACCGTATTTGGTTTGATACAACACCTCTCGAAGCACGAAATGAAAAGATATGCTAGAGATTTGGAGAGAAACCACAGCTCCCCTGGCTACGCCTATGAGCAGAACCCAGTCGTCTGATTCCTCGAAAGCTTGAAGCAATTTAGCAAACTTAGCTTCTAATTGTTACGTGATAAGCTTCATGAAACATTCATGATTTTTGACCTGCAAATCAAATTATTGATAAATTTTTCTGAAAGAGACCACTTGTACGTAACAACCCACGCTCAGGTCCACGAGTGAACATTAACGCTGTTGGAACCATAGGCCAAACTGGCAAGAATTTTGTCTCATCATCACCGAGGCCTACTGAAACATTTTAGGGAGCACAGGCGAGCTTTTCAACAACTCAGCAATTGCTGAGCAATTCGCAAGTTCATCTTACCTGGAAAATAAATTAGTTGAATTTCGAAAAACTTTTATTTTGTAAAATCCAAAATACTTTTCCCAAAAAAATGTGAATTACTCATAGTAAAGACCCTTAAAAGACAAGAAAAATACAGAAATATTGGCGGTCGGTTGATGATCAAAACCATGCTCTACTCGAGCTTGCGGTTCTACATGCAACAGAAGTAAATTAAGTTGATACATGAAACATGTTATTTTCAAGAGTACTTTTGCACTTTTTTGCCACATAAGGTCCTCAAAGCCAAAATGTCCACATGATTTAGCTCACAAACAAGTTAAATGTTGCAGTAACCTATACTGGTACTTTCACATGCGCAATTGTTACACGTGATGTACCCATGTGGGTATCTTTTTGTTACTTGACGGGTGTCCATTGTTATTACACGTGATGTACCCAAAGTGGTCATATATCCTTTTGTTACTCGAAGGGTATCCATGGGTCAAGATGCGCACATATTCCTTTTGTTGCACGACAGTTACCAAAGGCCAAATTGCACAAATCACAAATCCTTTCGTTACACGTCAAGAAAGCAGGGCCAGAATGGGCATTTACCTCCCGTAACTCGAAAAATACGAAACTTATGCAGATATCGATGTGGCTGCTTGACAGAGCACATAAAATTGCAGCTACTAAAAGAATAAGTTACAAACGTTAATTCTAAGTAATGATAAAATTAAGTAAAAAACTGCTTTCGGCCGATTAAGCCACATGTCTTTGAGCAGGGTTTTAACTGGTTTCATTAAGATGGTCCACAGTGTTCAGTCAAATTGTCAAAACGGTCCATGACACTAAAAAGGTTGGGAACCACTGTCCAAGACAATGATGATAAAATACTTGACAGGTGACCAGCTATTACATCAGATTTCAGAAGTAAACTTGGTCTATATAAACTGCGATCTCCTAAAATGTAAGTGACAGATGTGAGTGTTGCGAATTTTGGATACAGTGAAAAACTACTGCAATATTTCTACATTAGCTACAATTCTGTTTTTAAATTAAAAACAATTCGTGAACACCTGTCTCCATTATGCACCACCGGTTCTTTATGAAAATTCATCTTTTCCTGTTGCCAGATGGAATACTGAACAAAATTCTCACAAGCAAAACAACCTCACGAGTAAACTGCAAGTAAAAATGAAAGAATTTGAATTCAACAAAATCGGGAAAAAAGCGCTAAGCATAAAAGCCACTATTCGTTTTCCACGCATTTCAGAACAGAAAAAGCCGTCTATATTACGAGAGGCTTCATTTTCTGACAGTGAAAAAAATCACCATTTGGTATAAATTTTTGCTCTTACTTGATAGGGTCTTTTCAGAACTTTTTGTAACAAATTTTAACCCACAGTTTATTAAAGATATTAAGGTTGGTCTGAAGGTTTTCCCTATTTACACATTAGAGACGCCACTGCAATGTGTATTTACTCGTCTTTCAATAGCGCCATTTGAAAGCAGAGCATTCACACATTACAGTTCCGGTTGGGGTCATCTTTGAAAGCAGAGTACTTACACAGTGCAGTTGCTGTTGGGGCCCGTTTGATAGAATAGTACTTACATATTATAGTTGCTGTTCAGGGGTGTAATGAGGTTGGATGGCGCCCGGGGCAAGAAGCAGGTTTGGCCCCCAATGTTCGAACCTGAGTTCTTTTGGAAAGAAATGTACTGCATTGAAGAAAGTACTTGTGACATCATTGAGACTTTTGGCGCCCCCCGCAGTAATTCAGTGCCCAACAGTGATTCGGCGACCGGGGAATTGTGCCCCCCTCGTTACGCTCCTGGTTGGAAGCTCCTTTGAAAGCAGAGTACTTACACATTGTAGTTGCTGTTAGGAGCCCTTTTGAAAGTAAAGCACTTACATATTACAATTGTTGTTGGGGGCCCTTCAAAAGCAGAGTACTTACGCATTAAAATGGTTGGGGGCCCCTTTGAAAGCAGAGTACCTAAACAATGCAGTTGGTGTTGGGGATCCTTTGACAACAAAGTACTTATATATGATATGTTTTGGAATACATTATATGACTGGTTAATACGTTTTTCACCAAAAATGAGGAAAATTTATGCGCGGAACGCCTCGACGGGTGCCCTCCGTGCCTCGCTCGCCTCCCCTGTAACTAACTGAAGTTGTGGCGCTTCCCCCAGCCACTGTTTAGGTGAGAGACCCAAGTTCTACTGTAGTAGTCGCACAGCTGTATGCGACGGAATACGAACATGATGTAAAAGTATTGCGTGCAGTGAGATCGAGGCAAAAAACATGATCAAAATTTGGGCTGCTTCTAATTATAATAAACATGAGTTGGGAATGTTAACATACACATCCCTTGAGTGCTAAAGAGCACACCACCAAGATTTAAGTAATTGTAAATCAACTGGTTTGTACCAAAATTGTTTTCCATGAAAAGAGTGTGGATAAACAGTTAAATGTATAAATATTTATTTCAAGCAACAAATAAATTTTTGAAAAGGCGGCTTTTTTCCCAACAGCTGTCATGAGTGGCACTAGCTTGATGTACTGGGTTAACTCTTCACTTAGTGTGCTGTGGTTGATGTTCTGCCGGGAGCAGATGAATAAGAGAATGCCAGTAGCAGACGGGTTCTCCATCAGTTCCATGATGCTAGTATCATGCCACCCTAGTTCACATGAACCATTTGTTGTTTGGGTTTTGTCTTGATTAATTTTAACAAGAACCACTTAATAATTACTTTCTTGCGAATTTCGACGTCCAACACAAACTGCAAATGCAATGAAACAGAAGAAAATAAGCTATTTTAAGCTAAAATGTTCCGCGTGAGATTCTTATTCAATGCTGCTTGACTAGTAGATTTTGTTGAGTGCGAATACTCGTATAAGGTGTTTCGCGTGGAATGCAATGCGCGCGTTTGCGGAACATTGCACTGAGCCGGTCTGTGCTGCAGCTTGAAGCCGTAGTAATTTACAGATCACTGATTTCCCTTCGGCATTAGTCGTTACTCGTTACAGGTCAGCACCAAAACAAGCATCTCAGGAAAGCCTTCAGCATGGGCGTTTTGCAGACACGAAAAGTTTCCACGGTGGAAATACCAAATGCAATGACTCCAATTTATTTCACAAGTACAACTAACATAAAATTATTATTGAGCATCACCATCATGTTATGCATGGCCTACTCTAAACGCAGCTATAGCATAAAATCAGACCAGACCCTGCGCTTGCATCGGCAACAACTGCTGAACACTTTGCGTTTGACGCAAAAAGGACACTATGAGCTGACAACCTCATCACTGACATTTTCAAAGAAAAACGCTGTTACATTCAGGAAGACTGTGCCAACACCAGTAACTCACCATCTACGAGCCATCGAATTGATTTTTCGCGCCATTGGATCCCGCAGGAAATGCGTAACGACATGAATTCATCCGCATGCGAGCGAAACATAATTTCCGCACGATTTTGTGCATGAAAAACGTTCCGTTTACTTGCACCTTCAATCGTGCAATGCCAAATGTTCGGTCATGTCAGGAAATGCTGCATTTCTCTAGGTCAAAACCCGTGCGTTACTCTGTCGTTGTGACATGGTGTTATTCAGAGACAGGAAATGTTGGTCAGCCTAATCCTGAATACAGAGAGTGCACAGAGGTGTACGAAAAATACAATGGACGGTCTTATAGAGACTCTCGTGCTTTACAAATCACGACAATTTTTTCTGGCAAGTCGATTATTTGGGTGCTTTTTCCTTACGAGTGTTTTCATGGCAAGACGAAAGCAGCCAACGTTTGTGTCAATATATGGAAACCAAGCTGCTTTTACTATTATGGAATATTGCAATATAACGAGCGTGAAAGGTTAGTGTATCAACATTTTAACCGCTGAATTCTTTTTGAATATTTGTGATTCATCAATCTATACTGTACTCTGCATTACTCACTTTGGATTCTTGAGAGTTCATATCAATATCTACTTCATGTTGATTCAATCTATAAGTCTAGTCTTTTTTAAGCAAACTACACTGTCATTTATGCTTCATTGCATTGCTTTTACTTCAGCTGTAGTAAATTTCAGTTTTTCCAAGTACTTTTTGAAAGTGTACTGCTGCCCACAACGCAGAAATGCAAACGAAGCATAGTAGATTACCTCAAGTTGATAATGTTTCAGAGTAGACGTTGTAATTTGGCAAAATCATTGTTTCAAGAAAGCACCAGGAGTCTGAAGGTTAATTGTTTTCCAAAAAATACTTACGGTTAAAGCGCAAAATCCACAATTTACAATAGAAAACTTAAACAATGTACTTTTAAAAGATAGTTCTTCTTATATTAAATTACTCCATATTAAATTACTCCATCTATCACATGCGATCTGTAGCAAATAGCATTAGAAAAATTTTCCAACGGAAATGACAATTATATAATTTCGTTGTCGGAAGTCAAATGAAAGAAAAGACAGCGTTTGCGCAAACATTTAAAACCATGCCATATATCTTCGTTGAAGCCTCAGAAATGCTTTCTGCTTGCCTCATTCTATCGGCGTCCAAGGTTTGGAGCACGCTCGTGGCTGTTTGCACACAGTTTTTGTGCACTTTGGACACTGCATGTTTTTGAGTGTGCAAGGGTTGAGCAGTGGATTTTGCAAGCAGCAAGCAGTGGATTTCAACATTTGGCTCAAATGATGAAGTGTGCAAGAAGGTTTTTGTCATTCATAGGTCGTATTTTCAATGAAAAAATAAACAAAATTACCAATATCTGATGACTTGAATATATAACCCCAACGATAAATTAAGAGATGTACGGGTTTGGCCCCTAATTTGTGCTGTCCATTATTTGATGTGCTATGCATTTCGCATTTCATGCATGCTAGTAGGTTTACGGAGGTCTTCATTTGCATAGTTGCATCAATTGTTTATTGGAACATTGAAATCATTGCAGGCTGTCACTAGTTTAAACATGTTTTCCGCGCAGAAGTTGAGGTCTCATGTAAGTAAGGACAACGACTCATAAAAGTAATGTTCTCCGACAAGGTCAAGGTAATGTGCACAGGTTGAAAAACCTGCAAGAGTTTCAAAAACAAGTTCAAAGGTAGCCACGCACTGTCTTTCAACAATCAGCTTATTGACCCTCTGGCAGGATAACAGGTGACCTTATGTGAACTAAAGAAAAAAGAGCATGGATCTACTCCTGCGACGAAATCTTTCTTTAGAGGTGCACCTCAGCTAGGTAGCAAAATCTGCACCAAGGGCACGATTGGTTCATAATATTTTGAAACCGTACAAGGTGTCCGAATAACTTAGCGTATCATAGCAAAACGTTTTGTGACAGGCACTGATATCGCACNTGCTGAAAACAGCAACTGCGTCTGCATGCGTCCATGCTCGTCGCACAGTTTGTTTTTGATGGCCTTTCAGAACTGACCTTACCCGCACTGTAAGCATGACGCAGCGCTATGAACGCCGCAGTTGTTTCGCCTGGAGATTAAATGAGACCTGGAAGCGTACATGTGTTGCAACCACACATGGAAAACACCGAAATGCTGTGACAAAGCAACGCATTTTTTCGGAACCGATGCGAATCGTGCGCACGCGCGTGAGGTGCGCTGTTGGTAACTACGCATCCGTTTTGTCAGAGAGGCCCTTGACATATTTCAACATCTGACAAAACAAACAGTAACTGCCGCGTGTATGGCTGTTTCTACAAAATAAAACGTTGATTTATCTTAATCTGAAAGGCAAACTAACGATTTTCCCCCTGGTCACGCCTGCCAAAGTGTGATTGAGAATGCTTCAGTAGACAGAAACGTGCAAAGACGCGAAGACGCATCGTGCACAGCCTGTAAAATGTTCAAGTAATCCACAGCAACAGTTGGATGTACGCCAAGTTTCGCTCGTTTTGGTTTGCCGTACAGAAACTGCAAAATTAATTCACATGCACCAAGGTTTCACGTTTTTGCGTAACTGAAACTTAGGTCAGCAAATAAGAAAAAATTAATGGCCAATCTATGAATTGATCTGAAAATGTTTGTTTTGGATTATATCGTTCAGCAAGCGATAAGCTAAACAACACCAGACCATAGTTGTGCAGAGTTGGAGACAAAGAATGGAGATTTCCCTCTCACAGCTGAAATTTTTTTTAATCGGCAAAAATTCTTCTGTTAATGTTAAAATTCGAAAAAAACGGCTGGAAAGTTCTACTGAGGTCTGAGAATGATCTTTACCTGAATGTTCACAAATGCTTACGGCAAAATCCGGAAACGAATTGGAAAAAGTTAAGCGCAATAAATGAGAAACAGAAAGGTTGGGCAAAATTTTCTTGGGCTTTTAAATAATTTTTCCAGCGTTCGACTACGAATAAAATACATGTTAGAAGGCCAGGTTGACTGTTTTGCAAATCATCGCGCCCTGCAAACATCTCTGCAGACAGCTGCCTTCACTGAAGTTCACGACCTTGCAAAGTGGTAGTAGCATTTGTGTACAGCTTTGTTACTGACCCTTTCCTTCGTGGTAAATGCAATCTTCCGATTTACTTCTTTTCTTGGTAAATCTGATTTTCAAACCTGTTAAGCAGCATGCGTGGACCAATGTGAGGCGCGATCGTCGGGAAGCTTCGTTGAAACTGCCTAGAGGTTGTATTTTCCTTGTATTCCGATTGTATTTCTGGTTCGCATGCGAAACTGGAATGCAACCTTTAGTTTCAAGTGAGAACTCCCGACGATTGCGCCTCACATTGGTCCACGCATGCAGGTTTGAAAATTAGATGGACTTGTCAGCTGTGATGACATCGATTCTCCGGCTTGCCTGCAGACAAAAGCGAGGAGTTTCGATTAACGTCGTGACGTGCATCTCGGGCCTACGAGGTTTCTGCTGGGATGTTTCGAAAAAATGTCTTAGCCGTCACTGTTTTCCATTGTTAGAATAATCAGAAATCCGATAGTTCTTTAGGGCTTTGAACTAATCAAGTCAGGCAATCTAATACGGATTTTTGTTCATTTCAGTCCATCGGGCGAAAAGTCTGATGTTGGAAGTTCTTGGCAATGGTTGCACAACTAAACATCCGACGATCTAACACCAAGTCTCAGAAGTGGTGCTGCTGAAGGAGACTTTTCGTTGTTTCCATTTGTCCTCAGGATGCTACTTCCCAAAGCGTTGGTCTTATTTTGGTAGACAAAAAGCAAAAAAGTGTGTAAACAACCTCAAACCTAAGCAACTTTTGCCGCCAGCGATAAATATAATCGCGTTCAAACCGAGCTAACCCCACGCTCTGGCAAGCTGGGCAAATAGCTGCCTAACATGCAAGATCGCTTCTGGTAATGGCTGCTACCGAACTGATTCGACCTTGTACGGCCAACGGGAACGGAAACCCACCCTTGAGCTTTGGCTAATAGCATGTTTCTGATCGCGACGCTTTCGCTAATTGCTACTCGGGCGGGTGCATCTGCCGCTTGAAAGCGGGGAATCAAACAAAAGAGAGGTCAGGTTTCGTTGTGCTGCTCGCAACACGGCCTCGCTTTGAACATCAAGCTCGAAGGCTACCTTGATTCGCATCTCCACGGTGCTCTGCGGAAAGGCAGTGTGACAGTTAACACGCTACAGCTTTTTAGATACAAAAGGAAAGGATAAAAATTCGTAATACCAGTTAATTTATATGTCAAGCCACAAAGAGATTGTCAAGCCACAATTGAAATTATTTAAAACTTTTTTTGCCTTAGAAGGCAAAACGTGGCATAACAATTTTTCAATATTCTTTTAAACTGATACTTGCAACTTTCTTTTCACAGAGGACACTTTCTACACAACTCGAGAATCAGTAGCGTAGTCAGTCCAAAATGTTATGGGGACAAATGTTTTGATATGGTGAGCAACAGTATTTTGTTTAGGATACTGCCTCTCAAAGCACCAAATGACAAGATATGTTAGAAATTTTGGGGGTCCATGGACACCCTGGTTATGCCTATGTCGGGAATGATTAAAGAATAACAACACTACCAAAAATAAACTATGTGAAGCTCGATCAGATCCATTTCTACATACACGTAACAAGTGTTGGGGGATTTTTTCTTACGTGCTACTAGGACAACTAATAAAGTTAAAATTACTTTTGAAAACGTCTTGTTCTTTTACTTCCAACAAAAAGGCTTACAAAGCTTTTTTGCTTTAACTTTTTGCGGTTATGCTTCTAGAAGCGTATGTAGCTACAGAAATTGGAAAGTGCTACTTTCAAAGAGAAAAATGAGTTGCAGAGTTGCAGTTTGTTGAAAAGTTATATATACGCTTCAAGTGTTTCGCTGTTTTCTTCATAAAACCACATCTTTAGCAATATTTTCGCATTAGTGTGCGCATGGAAGTCTTGTCGGACGCAAAGCTTCCAAGAATCGGTTTCTTTAAGCTTCTGCGAGAACTTCTACAATGACAAACAACACCAACAACATGCTTTCATTTCGTAGAACACTCGTTGTCGGATGTTTCTGTAGCTGTGATGCTTTGCGTTAAGCACCCAATCAAGAAAGACACAAAGCCATTCCCGCATAAATTTTAAAGGGCGGTTTTTCAATTGAACAATATCTACCTGAAACCTACAAGAACATTATGATGAATTTTGGTATCTTGCTGTGCGCGAGGCAGAATATTCTAGTGCTCTGCTGCCTTTGTTTTCTAAACAAAAACAGGTGAGCAATTAGTCCTATTGCATTTTGTAACAACTGGCTCACATGAGCTCATTACCACTATCAGACATCAATGCCTTCGAAAGGCTGGGCATGTGTGCCGGATTGACAACAACCGCCTGGCAAAGCAAGTCTGCACAGTGAGCTACCTTATGCTCCTCGAATGATTGGACGCACAAAACTACGCTTTGGGAATGTCTTAAAACGTGATTTAGACGGCTGTGGAATTGCGGCCATTTCGTAGGAAAAATATGCATCAAACAAGAAAGAGTGGAAATGCGCTGTCGACCCAGAAAAAACGTAGTCCGACAACTGTGTTTGGAGGATGGTGAGCGCCACCGTTCTCATCGTCGTTCTCGCGAGTTATAAGCCATTAATGAAAAATTGCTGTGGGACCTCAGCTGATGGATTTTATTGCTATTTAAGCGAATCGATAGTTATGTCAGATTTAATAATACCTCTTTGGCATAGTAAAATAGTAATGCCTTGCTTTCAAATTACCTGTAACTGATTCGTTAACTAGTGTGCACTACCTTTGATAAGCTGATAAATGGTTAGACTTTTAAACAATTATGTTGGCAAGATGGGAAATTAATAATTGAAGGTTACTTGCAGCGAATCTTGCATTTAATGCATTGCTTCTTTGCATGCAACGTTGGAAGATTTTGGAGAATATGCTCATGTAATAAATTACTCTCTAATTATATTCACACAAATAAAAAGTGTTTCTTACACACGATGACCTTCGAGTACACTGTACGTAATATCTGTAAAAGGCTATTCTGTGTCATGTTTAACAACGCTCAAGATGAGAACTTCCATATTCTGGGAGGCAAACCATGGATAGTTTGAAATAAAAGTCAATTTGATCCTCAAGTAGTGTTCTGACAGTCAATCTAATTGATGAACTGCAAACTTTCTTAGTCCGCGAAGGACCTGTGCATTGGCTAATCGAAAAAATCCCTTGATATTTGCATACTACTTCAACTTATTCAGCAGGACTACGCTCGATAGTAAAAATCCCTCATCATCAGGAAAGACCTGACGACGCAGCGGCAGCGTCGAGCAATAGAATATGCGCAAGTGACGCACAATCACGAAGCGATTGACGGGGAAAGACCTTATTCATCAGTTTGTGAGGCACTCGTTAAAATGAAAGGAACATCCCAGAGTTATAGGGAGGGTAGACAACAATGGAAAACCTGAATCGAAACTAGGCAGCACGAGGTTTCAGTGTTCAAAACCTTACTTTACAATTAAACTCTTTACCTGCAAGACAATTTGTCGCGTTGTTTTGCTTGTGCAAACTGAAAAATTGTCCTTTAGTAAAAAAATTTATGAAAATTAATTGTTCTGCCAAAACAAGATGCAATATTAAAAAAAAACGTTGTGCCAACATGGTTTTCACTCTAACTGAAGCAATTGGACATCTGGTGAGAGAAATTTGAAAGGATGGAAGATGTTTAGCAAAAGTTAATCTATGAGGTTTTCTGCAACCGTTGTTTCGGTTACACTTTCTTCAAATATATCATAATCTCTGTTTGCTTTTGTCATTGACAGGCGTTGCCATCACATCGTCGTAATATTTAATGAGTCGAAATTGTGACACTCAAGCAAATACTTTCACTTGTATATTTGCAAGTATTAAGTATATAAGGCTGCGAATTTACAGGGCTATTTTGTATAACGAACACTTCAGGACAATTATGAGCAGCACAAAAAATTTCCCCTTTATTATTCTTTAAAAGCTCAAGGGTTTTGGTAAACGTTTCACCAATGTTTGCCAAGGTTGTCACACTGGTTAGTACTTACTTTACGCCGCAGACGTTCAGTTTCCNTCAATTTTGTATTGATAGAAATCATTACACCAGGGTCTCAAATACGCGGCCCGCGATGGTTTNCGGGAATTTTCAAGTAATTAACATTTCTGTTATTTACTTGGTTCAGCGGTGTTTGAAAGTGTTCGGCCAGGCGTTCTGTGTAACTTTGAAATTTCAACTTATCGATAGAAGCCTTGTATTCTAAACTGAAGGAAGAAAATGAACTGTGTTGGGACATTGCAAAGATACCCTTTCTCGTAGGCTCTCTTTATTTGCACACAGAAGAGAACACCCAATGACATTCGGCAAAGAAAATCAGGTTTTGATAATTCTGTTTATTCACTGGTGCCGCGTACTTTTCGGCCCTCACACAGCGTTTGTCCTGAACTGCTTTGAAGACCATTCTTTCTCAGTGAATGTATTCATGTTAACAATGCAACCAGGTTGCTGCGTGCCTCTTGACAGACAGTCAAAACAATAAAATTTAACGGTCAATCGAAACAATGAAGTTACTGGAAGAATGCAGCCGCAGCTCAAAGCGTCACGGGTAACGGCAGTCGAAGCTATCAAAACTTTTGCAAGCACTTGGAAAGTTGCCTATTGCGCGCTGAATATCTGTCTGTCTGCTTATTACTCCAAAGTCCCAACCATGCTTAAATCAGCGGCTGTTACAAAAATATATAATCTTATTGATAGATTCACACAAATATCTTACAAAGTAAGAACGAATGTTTCCCTAAATGTTGATTTTTGGCACGTTCAAGTGCGACGCAGTGACATACGGCAGATATACTCACTTAGCCATAAATCATAAATTTATGCAGCAACCGACTTACTATCTCTTGTATACTGGTGTATTTCGGCAAAACCAAAACCATGTTGCCACTAATCCTGATCAAATTTTGTTACACGCACGTTTATTTTTCGTGCATAATTTTTCGACGTACTCACTATCCTTGAATTCCAAGACCTTATGGGTTTCAAGAACAAAATGGCCCACACCACTTACATTTTACAAAATCCACGTCAGAGTTCCTGGTGATTGTCACCAGGGGAAAAGATCCCGCGGTGGAGAAGCCGTTGTTTAGTACATCATCACACTAGAAAAGTTATGAAATAGTGCCAGTCAAAAATGCCTAATTTGCGTAGCCGTGTGGGCATGCGAGAATCTGCACAGAGCGTGCGAGGGTGTCCGCATCAGGAATTCTCGTGCTCTTGAGCTTATTCCACAGCTTCTGGCTGTGCAAGTTGGCAGTAACCCGCTAACAACGGAAGGATAAACATAATCACCACAGACCTAAGCTGTCTTCTAATCAACGTGTTAACCAAGAACGAATTAAGCCACTGGACCTAAACTATGCTGCCGCAATTTTTATGTGGTTGCACGTCAGGAAATATAACTTGTTTTGGTTTCGCTTGTCACTGTGGCTTTCGTGCTTGGGTGCTGAAACAGTAAAGATGGACACAAAAAATAAAGTTTCATTTGAAGGTAAAACAAAGATCACAATAATTTTGTCTGCGTTTGTGATTATTTGAGTCCGTAGGCGGTTGATGAAACACATGTGAACTGTCCGCTTTTTAACCCGGGTGCAAAATACACTGGCATAGCATTATTGCGTGAAAGTTGAAATATGGAACTCATCGTGAATAATCCTATTTTCCTAACATTTTAGTGGCACTGGACAGGAGGTGCAATATGATAGTCTAATAGAAGTTTGCAGATGAAGACAGACATTATCTGAGAAAATAAAGTCAAAGTTATTCAATTTCGGTGATATCTTTTCGATATGAAACAACGCGATGTAAGCTATAGAAATAGAAAATGCCGTTACCCACCTTTTTAAAAAATAAATAGGATTTTCCTATATTTGTGGCGCCAACTTACAGTCTTTTTGTCATCACTTTTTGTGAAATTATCAACAACAAAACTTTCAACTCTGTTGGCTACAGAAAGACATATCTTCATCATTGCGTGTTTAACCTTATTTTGTCACTACACTACCGGTAACAAGTCCGTGTACTGTGATGTTCAATAAAAGTTAGTGTGTTTATCAGAGGAACTTTTTCTAAGAAAGGTAAAGATTTCCAAAGAGCGTAGAAGTAGTTTGACATACACTATCAACAAAGTGTTTATCCAGAGTAAGCTTTGTTGATTTTACGCAGTAATCTAACAATTCTATAAGTGAAACGTGTTTTTTAATGATATCGTCGACAAAAAACGATCAAAATGTGACAAAAATGACACGTCTGTCATGCTCCAGTCGCAATTGGAGTATTGATGACATACACTGTTTTCAGAGGCACTACCGGCCAATCTTGCTTTTCCCGTGGCCGCCGGTGAAGCTAACTACGGAAATGATTGCCGCCCGGGAATCCTTAGAGCAGGGGTCTCAAACTCAAATTGCTCCGAGTGGCAAATGAAGACTAATGAAGTAACTCGACGGCCGCAAAAATGGCAGTACCTGAACCTTACTAGAAACAGCTTTTACATTTTTTTATTTCCTGCGTAAGGTATCATGAGTAATAGGCAGTGGTGACAGTAAAATAATTTTCTTACCGGAACGATCCAGTATTTGTCAATACCCTCCCAAACTTTCAGCCATAAGTATAAAAAGCAATCAAGAGCACGTCTACTTTTGGCCCACCCTATATTGTACATTTTAAAAATACAAAAAACGTACGGTACATTCTGAAAACCACCGTTTTAAAATCAACCAAAAAGCGTTAGGCTATAGGCTACTTACGGCAACTTGCACTCTCTCCGAAAGTGGTTCAGGCAATGCAACTTGAGTAACTTGAGTAGTCTAGATTTAACGCCTCATACTATAACCTACTTGCTAATACTGTATTTGCAATCTA
>JGI24159J19872_10003502_pt1 | contig 19581 bp, 15 predicted proteins | sample Ectturendosymbi4_FD_19872 | JGI IMG/M metagenome (IMG submission 19872) | reverse complement strand
GAAAGTTGCGACAATGGAAACGTTTTCGAAACTGAATCTGTACACTCTGGTATGATTTTGTTGCAAAATAGGTCTCCAGGGAGAATATCTTGTCTAGTTTCGAAGTGTGTAAAAAACATTCGATACATCAATCCTTGCGAGGTCGAGAACAGTTTGTAACTTAAAAAAAAAAAGCTTTCGATGTTACTCCAATTCGGTCTCACACCAAGTTTCGAAAACTCGGAACAGTTGGTATAAGGCAGGTTTGTAAGAGCAGAGCTGATCTCGATTGACCGAAAGGTAGCTACCAAGAAAACTCAGAAAATTTTAGAAAATAACATTTTTCCAGAACCATAGTACTTCTAAAAAATAAGTCAAACAACCACACAGATTTCCGAAGTCTACGGAGCCTTGTTTTATTGTCAGCATTACCTATCAACAACACGAGAAAAGCTGAGAACACAGAACGGCCAGCAACAAACGAACGAGTTGCTAAGAAGCGTAAAACGTAGTCCGCTGAACATTCGCTGAACTCACACGGCTGTTCGCGCAAAAATGAAACACTGATCTTGACACGATGTCGACTGACAAGGCCTAACGCAAGAAAATACAGCATTTGTCGACTACGACTGCAGGCACGCTTGTGTTTTCATGTAAACGAGGAAGACTAGAAAAATCTATCTATCGACGAGGTGGTGGGATCGTGCAGCAACAGGTTCAGTTCATGTCTCATTTCAAACGGACTCGCTTAAGATCTACGAGCGCAACTGGTAAGTCTCTTACCATCAGTGACCAGGGTTGCTCACGACAGGTGGATGGACTCATGACGTCGGTATCGTCTGTGCACGCGGTGACCGTGAACTTCAGAAGGGACCGTCAACGACACGATTGGAACCAGCAGCAGCGGACGAGGCGGCGAGCCTTGGTTCTCAAATTAACACATATTTTTCAACGCGTCCTCACACACTGATATCAGTCAGCACCGAGACCTCTGTGGTCGCGTCAGGGACCAACTGCTCGCAACGGACCAGCCGTGTGACGTAACCACCAACGCAACAACGAACTTTTCTGAACAAAATCCAAATACACAATGAAAGCGGCTGAACAAGCGTAATTACACAAGTGTACAGGCAAGAAGAGCGGTGCAATGGTGCATTTGGTGACCGGGCAGTGGCAGTGCGTTGCCTCTCCGGTACTGATCTACCTTCGCGATGTACCCAGTTAATCACGAAGGAATAGTTAGCACAGGCTCGAAGCATCGCACTCGGCGCACGTTACGCTCTCGCACCACACAAACCACGCAAGAAGCGGGGAGTGCGTTTTGACAAAGCGGCTCAAGACTGCAAAACAAAAATACTAACAAATATTGGCGCTTATTTTACAAAAAAAAAAGTGTTCTGAAATCCGCAAGAACAATTTTACAAACATGTCCAGCGTTAATGAGACGCACCGCTGTTTAGATACAAAGCGAACTGAATGAATTCACAACAACGAAGTTCTATTCCCAACATTTCTCACCGGGGAACGCGTACAGCACGAGATAAACCAGCAGCAGGTGCCAGCGGCGAAGCTGTGCGGTTCGTCAGCACGCGTCCAAGCACGAAGCGTTAAATTCACTAAAATATCATAAGCAAGTTAAAGCGACACTGCGCCGGTCTAACGCTGCGAACCTTTGCCACTAGCGAACCTCACAGGGTATTTGCATTGCTTGCAATTTTGTCTGGAAACTCTAGTCACAAAAATACACACAGGCACTCACAAAAATATGCGCTACAGCTATCACTGATACAAAACACTGGCCAGTCGGCCCGGTCGTAGGCATCTCAGGCAAAAATACTATCCTGCTTGTGGAGCGCAAGCATGGGGTTTTTTGAGATAACGACACCGCTTTTAAAAGGCAATAGCAGCCCGTCAGACAAATTTCTGAATTTAGGCAACTTCTGCACAGAATTTNTTGTATCGACGAACAGTGAGAAAAATGAAAAAATGCCGATACCAAACAGAAGTTCATAGCTAAAGAACGTGCAGTCTCAAAGAAAAATGTGCGCACGCTCACCGGCACAGACATTTGAAATCTAACAGCTCAAAACTAAACACCTTGTTCGAAACGACACAACTAACACAGGAAAACAGGACAGCTGGCTAAAGGAAAAGTTAAAACGATTTCCGTGTTGAAGTGGCAACTTAGCATTGGTGCCCGGTTAGATACGACATGGTAAAAGCGTAAACGAAGCAACTCTTGTAACTTGAGTGAAAAAAATATTGTTCTACTCGCTACCATGTGGACCTTGCGGTCGTTCAGCCAGTACCAGTGGATTTCGTTAACAGCAGTAATTACAAAAGTGCCTTGTCTCTTGTCTATATTTAAGTCTATTTCGTCACGTAAAGCTAAAAGCGAAGAGCCTAAAATTGACATAAAATTTTTCGTTCACACTAAATCTACCAGCTGGGGTGGGTTCGCGCGACAGAACAACACGGCGCGTGGAGCAAAAAAACCTAAGCTTTACATGAACGCCGGTGGAAGGAACGGAATTTTTCTTTCGCCCAGCACACGCACAAAAACTCCGTTGCAGCAAAACAGACGCCCTTACCATCACTGCGGATCAGCGCCGAGCGACAGGAACGGACCACAGCAGCGTTCGATAATAAAGCGTCAGGCAACCGGTCGCCCTCGCATCAATCGCCGAGCATATCAGGTCAGGATCGGATGTAATGTAAGTGAGCGACGCTGCCCTCCAAAACGTACTTTTCTTAATGAAATGCTACAAGCTTGTGCGCAAACTTTTCCTATAGCTGGCAACGAACGAGCGACGGGCAGCATCCTTTCCTAACAGTTTGGAACGTTTTGCTGTGTGGACTCAACGACGACTATCCGGACAGGACGACACAAGACGCAAAAAATTCGTCTAAAAATTCAACATCGAACGGACCCCGAAAAATCACGCTCGTTCGGGGGCGAATCACGAACGCAGAACTTCGCGTCATAAGCAGTAAACATGTACACTCCGCTCATCGATACCTCAATAACAACAAATGTCAAGCTCGGAAATATAACAAAAAAAGAAAACACATTTTCAGGAAAAATTAAAAAAAGGCGGACGTTTGTTACAAAATAAAGCGCATGATCACGAGCAGCAACGACCCTGTGACGTAACAAACACAGGAAATTATCTGTTGAATTATCGTAACAGGCGTTTCATTTCAGCCGCACTCCAAGTCGCAAGCCTAAGCTTATTCTCTGGTAGTTGCGGCAAAAAAGCGATTATCAATTATTCACGGTCGCACAACATTCCTTTCGTTTGTTGTGTCACGCAGAAAAAGAATATTCGAGCGAGAAGAGATAACACGCACGCGCTGGAAGTTTGCACAAGATTTCGAATCGCGCGTCGATCACATTTGCCAGAAAGATTTCCGTGAACATGAACTTTCAAGCTGGGAAAGGAACTAAGCGAAACTAAAGTAAGAAAAAAATGATACTACAGTTTCCACGTTTTTCACCTGTAATCGGAGTGAACGGTGGAAGTAATGAATGACGGTCTGCGTGTCAGGAATCACAACCACAGAGTTTTCACGCAGTGGACAATCATTCGACCCAAAGCAGAAGGATCTCCGCTTACGAGTACACCAGGCCCATTAGCTGGTAGGAATTGGCTGCGTGGACGAAGTGGTATGCCGTGCAGCCACAGTGCGGACAGGTCTTCTGACGGCTGAAGTCGCTGTAGAACCTCAATCCGGTGCGGATATCCGCTAACGCATAGCCTGTGCGAGAGGATGCAATTACAATATCATGAAAAATTAAACATAACCAGAAGAAATGAGCCAATGAAAGCCTTAAATTTGCCGCAAGCTTTCGAGGAATCAACCGATGTGGTTCTGCTTTCATCTTTTTGCGATTATTTAAACTTGCACATACTGATATTCAAGTAACCAGCCTCCACAAAGTTGAAGGGTTTGAATCCATCAGCACTTTTTATTCCATCAGCAAATGGATCCTATTTGAATAAGATTGTAAAACTGAAGATGTGTATTATTACGTGAAGTCGATTTTCTATTTAAAAAATTTGATGGATTCAAACCCTTCAACCTTGTGGACACCAGTTACAGAAAAAAAATGAGTTTTGAAAACACAATAACGCGAAAACACGGACTCAAACTCTACACTCGTAGCTATACATTTTGTTCACATCAAAAGCCACTACCGTCGTAAGTTCAACTGCTGAAATCCTGCTGAAATCCTGCAACTGCTGAAAGTGCATCGACCGCAGTGCTTTGCACAAGTGAGCAACTACAAATTTGGTTGTGGATAGAGAGATGGCACGCCTTAGCATCACGTACGCGGGCAAAGCAGTCCATAGCGCTTCAGTATTAAGTACTTCGCGTGTTGTGCACACGTCGTTTACCACTGCGGCTGCTTTTACTGCAGAAAATGATTGTCCTCATCTAGATACTTTGTTCAAACGCACTCTTATCGAAACTTACCGCATTTCTTGCAACAAAGTCGCCGCTGACAACATGGGTTTGCGGCGAAGATGTCATACATGTACAGTGTACCTGCAAAGTAGAAGATTTTTTAGTCGTTCGGAAAGATTTCTAGTCGTTCGGAAATTTTTAAGACAAAATTTTCACGATAAAATCGTTTTTGTTTTAACTTACAATGGCAGCTAAATGTCACATGACACGTTGCAAGCCATGCATTCAACAACTGATGAAACGGTTTCTATCGCAAATGAGAATCCGTTGAATCAAGGCCTCCAGGAAAATGTCTATCTAGGAGGCTTTGGTTGAATACAGCTGAATAATTGGTGGGAGTAGCAAATAAAACTTTCGTTTCCCACGAGCCTGCCTTTAACCCGATATCGCTCACAGCTGACGACAAGAACAGACTTGCGTCGAAGCTTTTTAATCGACAGGGATGACTTAACAAACTTACCAAAACCAAGCACCACAACCAATGCACACACACATTCACTTGGAGTCTAGGAAGAGCACAGTATTGCAACAGTGAAAGCACACAACCTTTTGTGCAATTACTGCGCTGAGGAAACACACCCAAAAGCCGCATCTCACCGGTATTGGGATGATACACAGGGAGAGCGGAATTTTCGTGTGGAGCAGATGCGTACATTTCACAGTTGGAATGCCTGGTATGACTCTTCCAAGAAACCGAGATAGATATATGGATGCATAACCGTTAGGCTTCGTTAGCAATCGCTTTATTGCTTTCGAAAGTGCGCCGATTGTTTTGCATTTCTTTATCCCACGTTGCGAAAATTTGCGCACGCTTTCGAGTGATCTGTCGGTGTTTTCGGCATTTACGAGTTTGTGCTGCATTCATGCAGATCGTTGCTACAAGCGGACAACTCACCTACTGTTTTAACAAAGTGCATGTTAAGACTATTAACGTATCAGAAATTGTCCACAAACGCAAAACGTGGTCTCCCAGCTAGAGACAATACCAGCGATTCTGCAACGACTAGGCTTACTTCCCAACTGGTATGGTTTGGATTAACTGTCAAAAATACGCAACCGCGTATTACGAGCCCTACGTTGGTGCCTAGACTGCTACGCCAGGAACCGCTGGATAATATTCCTAAGCTGACAATAAAATAGCAGCAATGGATTTGGGCTTCAGTCCAATCCGTCGATAAGTTGAAGCATTTGATCACTACAAACTTTTATCACGCACGACCCGAGCCGTCTATCGTAAGTTAAATTTTAACGCGACCACATTCGGAACTGTACACACAAAACTTCGCATTATCTCGATAACGCGGCGACAAATTGTAACCGGAAATTCAGGCAATGTATACACAGAAAGACACCATCAAATGACAGACCGAGAACATCATCTTCTAAATCGGATTTGAACAACGTTTTCACGCATCTTAGCAGGTTTTCCCACGATTTGATGGCCACTGAACTAGTTGCTCACTTGTCCCGGGAGAGGTAAAATGAAAGCCAAGTTCGGGATAAACGTTCACTTCTCAATTAGCATTTCACAGCAAGCACGGGCCTTTTCCATGAAGTAAGGTGTGTTGCCGAAAGCACGAACAGCTGCAACTAAACACGAAGTGCGACGACCGCCCATTCAACCGAGTTGGACTTTTCGCAGCTTTTCAGCGAGAAGTACATGTCACTGTGACCAGCCGACATCACTCCGCCCACGGCATTAAGCCTCAAGCGCACCACAACGATCAAGCGCAGAGTTCGTACTGGGACGAAGCAGCGAACCGCGACCGGCTGCTGCTTCCAGAAAAGCGGCTTGCGCAGCTGTGGGCGATGCGGGCGCCGATTAAAACTATAAACAGGAAGTCGAAATTCCCAAACGCAATCCTTCCGCAGTTGGACGACAAGGACGCAAACTCGCGGCGTCGCGCGCGCGCATTCAACACCACCCGCGACGTGCCGCTAGTGCTTCGAAGCACGAGCTTTAGCACTTGATCGCGCACACGTTTTACCAAAGTTGGCGATCAAGTGTTTTCTGGACGATTCCAAAGCTCACGTCGGCATAATGCATTTTGCTACAAGATGCACGAGACACTTGTTGCAGGTACTCGACAAGCAGTAAACGTTTGGCCTATTTCTGCAAATGATCTGTGCCTCGAAAACTTTTTGCCGAAGTTTACCTTATGCCCGGTCCGGCTTCCGGAGCCTATTCTAGTATCAGTACTGCAAATATTTCCAAAACGTTTCGGAAGGTAACTTAGTTTATCTATTCATGGCAAGTGTGATCAGCGTTGGGACGCGGCGAATATGACGAATAACTGCGAGCGTCACTGATCATTAAATGCAAACACACATTGATCTGTCAATATGTTTTCAGCAAGTCAGATAGATGGGGTTCGGAAAACTTGGACGCGACATTCCGCCACAAATCCCATGCTTTGCTGAGGCACAACACGCAAAATTACTGATTGCTTCGCGAAGAGCAAGAACACCGGAGGCATTTTACAGAAAACGTGGCATTACCGAGCTGATAATGGGTTCCTTCCCATCTTCCATCGCACATTCGACAGACGATCATGTGCAGTCCCTCCAAGCATCTCAAGCACGCTGCATGCACGTACTCGTGCTTTCCTTCGATCTTGATCTGAAGAAGTGAAACGAAAACCACAACATGTTACGAAATGACTAAGCGCAACGCGAATGAAAGCCTTGCTTGACGCGTAAAACCATCTTGCTCCGCCGCCAATTTTGTCCCACCAACGCCATGACGCAAAGTGACTGTGCGTTGCTTGGACTGGTTTGGCAAAGAAAGCGCATCCATGCAAACGTTACGGCGGTAAACAACTATCACCACGAAAGAAAATTGCAGAAAACGAGTACTGTATTGTCCTCTTCTTGTTGAAGTAAGGACTTAGCCTCTGCTTTCAGGTGCACCCTTAACAATTACCAACATACACGGGACCCATTGCTTTTTCATTCAGACATTAAGATCATAAATAATCTGAAGGGGAAAAATAACTTGCATGTCATTTTCAATACGTAATCAACGCAATAGCATGGTGATGCGATCGCATCATCAGATTGGCATGTTTACCAGTTTTTCCCGCCAGGCAGCCACTACCACGGAAATGACGCAAGAGAGCCTTGCTGCTTCAGATCAACAGCGAGGCTGCAAATAAGTCGTGCACGTTGCCCCCTATGTGGAACAATTGCGACACATTTCCGGCCAAAAACTCCACACAGGCTATTTCTTCATCAGGCAGGTGTTACCACAGTTTGCCTACTATAGTTTCACGACAGAACCAACGACGTTGGCGTGCAATCACACAAAGCATTCCTGGTACTTGCAAATGCAGCGCAACTTGCTGAGTGTCCTCGACTAACCTATGCAGTTGTGCTTCGCGTTCCTGGCAGCGTTGATAAACACGATATATCATTAGCATCGTGACTAAGTTACGTGCACGTAGTCATGGGTTGATTTCGAAGCGGCAAAGCAAGTTCCAGATTTGAAAAAGAAAACAGCATCACATGCGTGCAGCGCAAACGCCTCCGTATATGGGATTTATAATGTTGTCTTTTTCACTTATACGCTGGTTGACAAACATGTTCATACCGCAATATATGTTTGCAGCGATCGCATTCGCGAAATTCAAGGATCTCACTGCGCCAGCGCTTTCAACGCACTGCGCTCGTCCTGAAGCCTACCTTAACCGCGAGATGAGCACTGAGAGCAGACATTGCGTCTGCTTTGTTTGGCTTTAAAGGCATTCAATTTCGGGCGCTGTGTCGACGGAGGTAATAATGGGAGCGATCGGCTACAAATTGTGCTCGAAACTCCATTTCCTGCTGCAGAAAAATCGCTAAACTGCCTTGTCACCGGTTAGGCAGAAGAGCAACCAAAATACTAAGTTGTGTGTTTTGGCTTCACTCTTCTGCAACTCTACTTCTTCACGGGTTGGTAGAGCCGATGACGGCATTCGAAGCGCACGATATGCGTAATACCACTTTTTCGAAAGAATCTTCCTCAGCTAAGCATGAAGTGCAATCGAACCTTGAAGCAGTTTTTCTCTGTTTTCGCGTTGCACTCCGGGCTCAGGAACATTGTTCCATCAATGAGTGGGAAGTGGTCGTATATCTTCAAGTCCGTTCCACAAATGACGCAATTCATCTGCAAGAAGCAACCCCTCCCTGTCACGTACTGAATTATGTGAACGCAAAATATTCGAACAGCAATTTCTAGCGCACTTATGCTGGTGATCTTCGTATTCGTGTGTTAAATCGTTCTTCACATAAATAAACCAGCGACAGAACCTTAAAACCCAATTTATTTTTCCAAATCGTTCACTGGGTATTTTAGACGATTGCGCTAAGACCTACTTACATAAAATAAACGTGAAAGGCGCGAGAGCATCAATAATTCTTTACAAACGTTATGTGCATGATTGTCATGATTTACACAGGACGGCGCTGAAAAAAGTGCAGCCTCCTCGTGAACTATATTTGATTGTTTCGTGACCCGATTTACCAACAGATTTCGTCATGCCGGAAATTCATTTATGTTGCGTCGCACAGTAGAGACTTCATTTACAAAACTTCAATTTCACTGCGAATGAGGTAACGGATCTGTCACACATCGGATTACCTTCAAATTGTCAATATCAAGTCATCAATCACCCTTCGAAGTTGCATTGTAAAAGAGAAGACGCATCACGACTCAGTGGCAAATTCCGCCAAACATCAGACACATACCTGCGAGCATCTCGCAACGCTGAGACTAGCGAGGATGAAGTTTCGAAGGTCGTCGCTCCCGTATCCCTCGCCTTCCATCTTTATTCTGTACGGATTGATGTGTTGGCGCGGAAGCACGCTCTGCAATAACACGCAACTTGCTACTAAAATTTCGTGATGTTTTGCTAAAGGTGCCCTCGGCTGAAGCGTGAACAGGCCAAATGGCAGAATGGCCACCAAGATAGCTCTCTTCCGTCATGCCGCCTCTACAAAGGAATCGTTTCTTTCTCTTGGGCTTTGCAACAAAACGCTATTATGGCACAACAGCACAGCACAATAGACACAAGCAACTGAGGCGGTATCGACGCCAGTTTCGCTTCCTGCGAAAGTGTTTGTTCAGTGGCCGAAGAGGAAACTTACTTGAAACGCCGAGAAATCGTATCGTTTGGCAAAGGTTGTCGAACGCATAGGAACCAGCCTGATCTCGGTTCGAGTGTGATTGCTGCAGCCGTACTTGTTGGGTATTGTGATGACCTGTCACGTCACAAAAGACGCGCTATTATGCCTGTTGTACATCTTCGATCGAAGGATAAGAGTGACATTCGGCGAAAGACGCAAACACTCCGACCAACTTTACAGAAACTAAGTTCAATTAGGGAATACGAGTGCTGTCCGTAAAAGCAGGTGCTGCAGGTGAGATCTGTCAAAAGCATCCTTTTGCAACAGTGTATCAATCCCTTCAAATCCAACCAAAAATGCACACTGCGCTCACTTTCTGGACTAACTCAGTCCTTTTTTTCCAAAATGCAATGCAAAGGTTTTGGCGGTTACGATGCTGGTCGTCTTATTCAAAATATTTTATCTTGACCTTTCCCGAGTGAAGCGTAATCGGAAAAGAGTAAACATGAGATACACGCTATCAGTCGAACAAACCTGCGGCTTCGATTCCTCCGCACTCATCCTGCTCAAAATATACTTGTTCAATTCTCGCTTCTCCGCTTCTTTGAGGTCTTTGTTGCGCAAAATGTGCTCCGCGCCCATGAAACCATCTCGGCGGTAAGATGACGCCAGAACCTTGGATAGATGCTCCGCAGCTTGTCCGCCGCCGTACCCTGAATAATGAGCGTCGACTCGTGGGGGGAAGGACTGCGGCTCTTGATACTGAAACACGGAAGAGTAGGGGGGAGTGCGGGAACCTTGCTGATGCGTGGGAATGGGCAAAGAACGAAGGCCACTGTAAGCTGCAGCTTGTTGCGGAAGTCCACCATGCTGAACGGCAGAGCTACTGTCACCGACGTAAGGAGGAGGAAAAGGAATGCATGGGGAGGCTGCAGAGTTGCCGTCGACCGCAGAACTCGTCGATTGGCGCCCATTCCTCCACAGGTGGTCGATCAGCTGACTCATTGCTTGGATGTCGCTTTCCGTGCAAGCCCGACTGCGCCTCGTGCCTGTCATCGGCAAAACTCGCTGGAGTTCGCGAAGATCCAGGCTTTTTGCGCTCGTACTAGGATCGGCAGGAGACAGAGGAGGGGAAAAGACCCCAGAAAGGGGTATGTCCGGGGATATGGGCGAAGGAGCGGTGTGTGAAGTTAGGGGAGGGTTAAAGTCGTCTGGGACTTCGGGCAGAGGCGAAGTGGAAGGAGCATGAAAACCGTTGGAATATGGGTTGGAGCCGTGAAAGCTGAATACGGACCGAGCATGTGTGGAAGGCGGTGAGAACATGTAGGGGCTGACTTCGGTGGCACTGGGCGAAGCGCTGATATAACCTTGATCAACTGAAACGGCTGAACTCGTCGAGTTATGCCGCATGCGAGCTTCTTTGCTGCAAACAAAATGCCACAAAATGCTTTTCGTGCTGAGTGCGCTACAACGTGTAAATATTGATTTCATGAAAACCGAAACATAACAACAGACCAAAAGTGATTCATTTTCAATCCATTTTTATGTTGCTCGAATCAAACGCAACAATTGGGATATATATAAGGTTATTCTTGTGTTAAATGCATGCAACAAAATATGACTTTGTCGGGAACCGTTTGAGCAATTACACGTTTTGATGAATAGTGCGTTTTCAAACAGACGGTCAAGAGGTGTACTCAAAATGTGTTGAAAGATCCTTGCGTTGAAAGAAATTAAGTCACCCACAAGGTTCAACACTTCACGAACCACAAGATGAGAGCTTCATTGCCAACACCACAAAAATTTTCAAAAAATAATTGCTTGAACATAAGCGGTTTTTTATTGGGTTTACACAGTATGTCAACTTAACTTACACCATTCAAACTGCTTACAAGAAATAAACCACATTTAACAACATGCGTTAAATGTTAAACACGGAAATGACCAGATCTATTACGAAAAGTGTGTATACATGTCGGTTGGGATGGGTTTTGACTTGGATTTGTTGCACATGCCCGTGAACTTCGCTGCACCTAGGCTCGGTAGGTCCTTGTGTTTCTTCCGATTCTTTTTTTTAGCAGAAAGTTCAGACACGTCACCATTGCAGCCTGAAAATTAAAATTCACAGCTAATGATTTCTTCGTAAAGGCTATTTTCTTTTATTTCCGACCAGTAGTTCAAGGTCCAAGCGCTTGGATATTATTCTATAATATACCGTTGAAACAAAAAGCCATTCAAGAAGTCTCGTTCGATCCTTCATGTTATTAAAACTAGGTTCCAGCGTACTTGCGCAGCGAAAATTCGCCAGAAGTTAATGCATAAAAAAGGCCCTGAAGAAAAATTTTGCCACGCATGTGGGTTACCGATTTAATGAATCACGATGCCTGTTTTACATCGCGGCAAAGTCAGGGTCTTCAGTTTAAAAGTGCTCTTCGCTAAGCCACGGCAGCTTTATGAGCAAACTGCATGCAGCTGAAATCAGCACTGAGATTAATGCCGTTAATCAGACAAATAATGCTAAATGAAGGTTTGTGTCATAAATGTTGATGCTGATGCGCGTTCGTGCGAATCGCGAGGGCAAATGGATTGTGATATTTACCGGGCATATCGTACCTATGCTAGAAATATGAAGACCAAAGGTAACACCGGATTACCAGCTTAAATGATCTGTCCAAGCGCTTCTTTAACACTTTGCATAGACTATCTACACGACCACAGTCCTTTAGCAACGAGTGCTTCAAACGCGACAAGTGCATGAAAGAGTGCATATTCGAACTGTTTCGTAAAGCACCAGGCTTCAATGCAGCGCACGCACGACAACGGCATCGTCAACAATGACGAAGACTGGATGTGAGCACTATTTCCGTTATGCAAAACCAACCGCTACGGAGAGTACGCAACGGGATTGCGGCGCTTGCGAAGTAGTGCGCGCAAAAACAAGCATATGGAAACAAGCAGCCGGCTTATCAATAGAAGCGCTCAAAAGTATCACGATTTCTGGTGGCACACTCCTACCACATGTGGAAAAACTACCATAAACCTTATCGTCACAAAGCAAACCGTTCTGCAATGCCAGCAATCAACAAGCGAAAAAGATTAAGACATTCCAAGGTCAAAAGTTGGTGCAACCTTGGAAACGCGATGCCTCTAGCTTCAGCTTACAGAGACAAGGCCAGATTTCCAAACAACTGTATGAAGCTTGTCAAAGGTTTAATTTTCAATTGTAAATATGAAACTTTAATTGGTAAGTTTACAAGTGCACCAAAGACCAACGTGATAAAATCAGAGGTTGACCGACAAGACTTTTTTGGGCCGATGCAGATATTTTTCATTGGCAATGCAACCGACGCGGATTATTTCTTTATCACTAAAACCATAGTCAAATAACATTACAATGCACTTTAAACCAACTCACGAGCAAATGTAAGTACCTCACAACTGAAAAAATACACGTAAATGTCAGCATTGTTGCAAATTAATATTGCCGACACACATCGGTGAAATTTTGCCATTATGATGCATGCATCGGCATCATCATTATATCGGCCGATTTGTATCGAAATGCCGGTGTACCAGTCGAGCGCTACAGTACTTTGAATATTGCAAGGTTAATCAACCTACCCAAAGTTTCCGGTTGGATCTCCCAGTCGAGATCTTTCCGAAGATGACCACGCTTACACTTGCACATGCACGCCTTGTATGCCAGATCGTAACCTTTTTTAGTCCAGAGGTTTTGGCGACGTTGCTTTTCAGACCAGCTGCGTGCTCGACCTGAAACGTAGACCGTGCGTCATATGAAGCGGAGCAGTACTTGAAGCGGCTCCGACGGCGGCGGGAGCGCTAAATACACGAAATGTAATCCGTCGTCTTGCACTTTGTAAAACCGAGATGACAAACGAATGAGTAAAGCAAAGCTCATAACAGATTTACGGGAATGACTGACAACAGCCCATGCGCTGCAATCTGTTCTTACGACTGCCGAGGTGTTTTGTGCAGCCGTGCCTCGAAACGACATCATTAGACCATTGGAGTAAGTAATTTTCTTAAAAGCCTGAGCCCACAGTATCTTCAATTTGAACTGTTTACGCGTATCCAAAAGAGGTGGATAAAAACTGGAGCCACCAGGAGCAGCGATCGGTTGCAATCAAAGAAGTCACAAGCGCGGTTGCCAACCAAGGTAGAGTAGGGCTTCGTCAACGCTTACTCAACGCTTACTCCTGCCGAAATGGGGAAAACTGAAATTGCCCATAGCTCGGAGGCAAAATCATCTGACCTGAACTAGAGTTAGAGACGAGGAGGGTTTAAATTTTCTTGTGACTGAAAATAGAAACTCGGTTCACGTTTAATGTGATGATAGTGAGGAAAATGCAGCAAAAGTTTCGAATTACAGAGCCTCAAAGCGTAGCTATTTGTAAACTCAGGTAACAGTTCATCAAAACCCATGCAAACAACGCCTCTCGGGCAATCAACAAACATGAGGTACAATTAGCAATACGTTTAACGGTCGATGTTAGTAAAAACAATTTCGAATAGATGCGTGTTTGAATTCTATAAGGTTAAAGGCACGTTTCGTGCGTACACACACTATAACAACACTAGCCATAGCAAACAGTGTCGGTCACTACCAAATGTAACTTATTGAAAATCTTCTCTCACTTGTGAAATAAGGTGTGGAACATAGTACAAAAGAGAGTGCAAATACTTCCTTGATGGCGAAAAAAAGTATGCCAAACTTGCTTAAACTCTACATTGTAATATAAACCACATGTATCTAAACCAGTTTGAATACATTTGCATAAGATGCTCAGATGACACTAGTACGTTTTTCTGAAATTGAAAGACTTCCAGTGAGGTAATTTTGAGACCCAATTCAAACAACTTTACACCTGGCTTAATAAAAATTACGACCACTGACGGAGTCAATTGCTTTTTCCAATCACAACTACACGTTTGCGAAAAATTTCAGTAACAACTACTTCGCAAAAATTTAAATTCAATGGCAACTACATGCACCCCCAGTTAAACGTCAATTACAATGGGCAAACATAAAATCAACCGTGTGCTCATACTTGGTCTGTATTAAATAGTTTCAAAAAAGTGCTGGCTGGAATTTACCAACATCAGTGACTGAGAGAAGTAGCTTGTACAAGACAGTTACCATTCGTGCCAAAAAAATCTGCCAGCAATTCATTCTTCAAGCAAAAACCCTCAGTCTTGCCACCGGAACTATAGCCTATGGTCAGTCCTCTGTGAGCATATTGCAGATGACAAAAATAAGGGAAAAGTTCATTACCCCGTCTGTGGATGTAATTACAGCAAATTCAATTATAATTACTAGATAGAAAAAAATTGAAATTGCAATGAAATTAGGGCTAAGGTGTCAGGACTGAGAATGCGTAGAGTTGTGAAATCGATCTCCTATTGAAAATTTTGTGGGTTGATTCGGCACATCCCCTGTGTGGAGACTAAGTACTTGCAATAAATTAGAATTACTCCGCCAAATTGTAATCAACTACGTTCAATTACACTTGACTCCACCACATTTAAGTGGCATAAGGCCTTAATTGCAAATGAGGTCAAGGGTTATTACCGGGGTAGCTGAGATAGAAAAACAATGAAGTTGGAAATCTGTATGAAACTGCATCACGTGCACGAACAAAAATATAAAACATGTTACTTCACTTTTAACTGCTAATCATTCTAAAATACTCAGTTAAAAATCTTGCGGCCTTGCCCCATACGTTCGCAAAAAAAAGGAAATCTATGCAGCACAAACATCCAGTCTTGGAAAGAAGATTGCCGAGTGGTCCACACAAGCGAGTCCCAATCTTCAGGTAACAGACTAGAGTGATACCCCACGTTAGTGCAGCTCCAACGTAGGTATCTTTTCACATACGCAACTTGTTTTGTTTGTATAGATCTTTCACCGCATGCTATGATTTGATAATTTTCACAACAAAAATTCAAAACGAAATTTGCAGCACGAACCCAACGCAACAGATGGCGTTCGAAACGTCTGCGCACCAATGGCGTGTCAAGTGAGTTTATCCATTCAAGGTAAATGTGACCGTTACACAACATTGAAAACAACGGAAAGTTACTCACTGACAGTTCGCTATGGCGATCTTTGCCACATCAAACTTCTAACTTTAACCATATAAACAAGCATGTTGCTGCGACGTTGATATTGATACAAACAAACAGCCACGTAATGTTGGCAAAAAATAATCACAACAATGGCGCTGAGTTGTCCCGATTCAGGGAAAGGAAACGAAGGAAGTACATTTTGTTGGTAGGCTTAGCAACAAAAACAAAAACAGTTCACAACATCAGAACCAACACGTTTTGACTTTTCGCCCAAAACGAAAATAAACAGATCTGCTCCAGCAACTGCGGCAATGAAGCACAAATGTATCCACTATGAACATATAACAACGACATTGCACAGGGATTATACAAGATGCGATTTGATTTCGATCACTTGCGATTTTTACATCGAAGTAGGTATTGGCTTTGCATTTTTGCAATATTCTGAAACTGTAGAAATGCTGTAAATTTTTGCACTATTGAACGCATTCGTAGAAAATACATTGTTACAGTTAGTTGCAGCTGCAATTAACACAAAAAGGTATCGTTCACACAATGGGGAAAAGTTGCTGCGATTGTGGTCGACGCTAGGAATTTTTCCCTAACTGTTAAGAAGAACTTGAGTAAATGACGTTGATGAGAAAACGGGTAAAAAACATACACGGTAGGAGTTGGCCTGAAACACAAACTGTACCCATAAAAAAACGAATTAAAATAAAAACATTAAGAACTTTTTTGAAAATTTGTGACCACAATTTCAACACCAAATTTCGCCTCACCAATATTTATCACTATCTCAACCAAAATGCATAGTAATTCCTGCTAAACTTTATATTTGCAACAACAGTGTTTTCAATGTTTTAATTTTTGGGTAGGCGCAGATGGCCAGGGATATAGGGTGACATTATAGCTTAATTCATATGGTGGTATAATATACGCATTTAAACCCCCTTAAAATATAAATTACGAAAGCATATCATGAAAAAGGTCAGTAAACAAAGATATACACCCAAGTCCATTTCGAACTTGAAACACAAACCCAAAGAATTCGGTGAATATGCGCAAACCTTGAGCTCATATCCCCAGTTTGTTGCCACGGTCCTGTGGTTGGAGCGTTTCCCCCCAATCATGGTAGTTCGGGGGGTTGTTCCTTGAGCGGGTCAGACTAAGATTTTAAAATTAGCGCTTGCAGGAATTCCGCGCCGCACAAACGAAAGCTGCGGGAAAATTTTCGCAAATCAGCGAAACCAGTTATGACGAAGACCGCGGATTGCAGCAGTCGAGCTGTCCAGTCGTCCTTGCATCGGTTTAACACTGGAAAGACTACTTCAACGACAAAGCGACCGCGGTTGACGAGTGGGAAGAGTGCTCACCAACAACAATTCTTATTCCAAACTTCAACCGGATTAGTTTCGCACGTGTTACGGTGGTCTTGTAACACTTAACGATCTGTCAGTATCGCATGTGTAGAGCGCAGCCGCTGTCGACGCCATACTCGAATACGGTTTGTAGCTAAGTGCAATACATACGTACACCCCAACACAAACACAAAGTCACGCCCTCGATCCCAAATGACGTGGAGCAAACACGACCAGCCACCAGTTATCGGAATTTCGTTTCAAAACCGGAGAGTGGCAAGAACATATTTCGGCACGGTTGAAGCGTCTTTTAAGTCAATAACTGGGCAGACGCATAAAATTCGTACTGGTTGGTGTATGTCACTCATCACTACTTTGCAAAGAAGTTAAGGCGTGTGACGTTACCACCGGCACAAAATGAAAATGGCGATAGAATATCTCGCTAAGGAAGATCAAATTACACACGTGAATTCTGTTTTAGTCCATGAAACGTAATTACCTTTGAGGAATTCTGAAAACAGTACAACTGTTAATTCATACCTTCATTATGAAAATAAATTTATTACCGTGAAGATGACGCCACTGATTCCAAATATACTGTAGTGCATTCCCAAAAGTCACCAAGAAGTTAGAAACAAATCGGGTCAATCCGAAGGCAGTGCTAAGCAACAAAACGTTGTCAACATGTCTGCCTCCGCCAGACTAATGAAATAGACTTGTGAGTTTTGGTTCGACATGAAGAAGGATGAACATGAACTAGTTACATTTACTTCGTTTCTACCAAGCCTTTTGCTGCTGCCATCTTGGTGGCAAAATAGACACTGCCTAAAAAAATTATGGCCACCTTAATCCTTTATCTGATAAGCAACTGACATGTATTGCAGTGATCAGCAAATTCGTTTTGATACGGTTTTTCAGTCTTTTTAATGCGAAAACCGGATACAGTCGTTTAGACGTTGCCAAAAATTTAGATAATTCACTTTGGAGTTTGAGCAGGAGTCGGAGTCCAAAACTTTAAAATGTTTCGGAGTCGGAGCGGAGCATATTCAACCGAAGCAGGAGCGGAGTCCGAGTCAAAAATTTCAGACTCCGTAGACCTCTGTTAAGTATATGATTCGTTTGCCGTTGATACAGCATAGACCTCAAGTGAGAGGTGCATTAGAATGCGTCTGTTGCACAAAATTGGCTTAGCTATTTAAACTCTTACATTGCTACAGAATGACTGCACTTACGCAAAAATCTCAGAGAAGTTGCGGTTATTCACAAGCGCACTGTGTTTTCACGGGTTTGATTTCTAAACGGTAATTTGCAAGTCTAAGCAGTTAGTAGCAACAAAACTCCACTGTTACTTGAGCTGGAAAGTTATGCAAGCAACTTCCCCGCATGCACACAAGAGCAATCCTGTTACTACTTTGTAAGCGGTGGCGATTGACGTGTGGGTAGGCATATATTTGAAGTACAGTATTTACGTATCAATTTGTTTTCTGCTGAGTTGGCGACGCTAACAAATTCAAGCTTCAATAGAGAGATGAAGTACTGCATTTAGCAAAATCTTTAAACTGGTAAATAGTGACGTAGAAAATGCCGCAAGTGGGTAAATTTTTTGCCAAGCAAACTGCCTATGCCTGTTTAATAAATTCTTCAAGCTTTAATACAAACCTGCTAAGTTTACACAGATTGCAGTCTCCTGTTGACATTGTCTACTTTAAGTTAGTGGAGTTTTTACAACCGACAGGTACCCATTTTCACAATGGTCGCTGCAAATATCAGTACCTCTATTCGATTCAATAAAAATTTACGGTTTCCGCTATTAGGCATATGTATTCGGACTGAAACCCAGATCCTTTTGTTTGACCACCACGAGGCCCGAACTAACGCTGCTGAAAGTTCCTGAGGAATCACCTTTCAGGATGGGCATGTTAAAGAGACTGTTATGTGCAATTGAAGTGGCTTATCCACAAAGATTTACAGACTGTGATTTCATCAGATGTTAAATTCTGAAGGATTTGAAACACCTTTAATTTATCAGATCATTACTTCATTCGTTTTCATGCTCATTTTCCTCTGACGAGGTTCGCGGGGGCAGCAGCCAGAGCAAGGATGGAAATACCTCATGGTTTTCCGCAAATTCAGACAGTTCTGCTCGCTCCACACCAAGACGGGCCCAAGCAAGGCCCGAAACTACTTTTTACCTTCAATTTCATTGATTTCCATTCTCTGCTATCTTGCAGGCATCACAATAAAGGTCTAGAACAAGTGGTTTTCAACCTTTTTTGTACCGCAACCCAATATAGCAACCAGTGTTTCCTCTAAGAAAATTTTCCACTGAGCAAACGTTTCTTTTAGTGTGCAGACACACAATCAGTGAAGCGTTTCAAGCGTTGCAAGCGCTATGCGACATATAAATATACGATAATAAATTTGGAATGTTGCAAGTGCGCGAGCAGGGCCGGATTAAGGGGGGGCAACGGGGGCAATTGCCCCGGGCCCCCCGCGATGAAATTTATTTATTTCAAATAAAATACTCGTTTGAAAAATTTTCGTGATTCAGAAGCGATACATGAATACAACTCTATATTGTATT
>JGI24159J19872_10003501_pt1 | contig 19581 bp, 12 predicted proteins | sample Ectturendosymbi4_FD_19872 | JGI IMG/M metagenome (IMG submission 19872) | reverse complement strand
GTTGCAGATTATAAAATATTATCTTTTCACCTTTCAATAAATTTAATCATCATTGTGGTATCATTTAAAATCCTGGATTTGTGCCCAATCGCTTTGTTTCAACAATTGTGAAACACCCTGTATTTGTTAAGCTGTGTCTATTTTGCCTTACAAGGCAAAAGCACTGCTGGAGCTCTTTTGCTATTAACTTTCCACGATTGGTTGAAGTGGTCACATGACAAGTTCGAAAATCCATGATAATTTGAAATGCATGACTCGCTTCTTTGACCACGTCTGTATCAGCTCAGTCTCACATGCATGGACACGTGTTGTCATAATTTCAGTGATGTCAAGCTGTTTGGCACTTTTTGTCAGCAGTGCATGAAGCTTAGGCTAAACCAGGGTTTCTCAAACTGGGCCTTCAGCCCCCCTTGAGGGCCACGAGCAGAGGCATTCACTTGATAGCTTTGCCGTGATATTGCATAACCCAAATGTCATGATCTATTAAGCATTCGCCAGCTAAACTTAAAGGGGGCCACGGCTCATAAAAGTTTGATAACCACTGGGCTAAACCATGACCCTAACGTGTTGTCTTTGTGTATTGTACTTGTCACGCGACAACTTCAATTGCTCGTGTACGCCTAAAGGTAAAATAGCTACAGCATAGCTTTTTCCTCATGAGGCAAATAGACACTACTTTTTTGATACGAGTAACTCGGAATAATGCAGTGTTAACAGGAGTCGGAGTTAATGTTCTCAAACATTTCGGAGCAGGAGTCTCTCAACAGGAACGGAGTCTAAAAAATGTGTGACTCCTAAGGACTGCATGGACGTAAAACCTAATCACTCCTGTTTTATGTAACAACCATCAGGACCTCAGCGTTTTGCAAAGTGCTGTAGGCTAGGCTTTGCAAACGTTTCTGGATACCAAACTGCACCAGCTTCCCGGGCGCCAAGCAGTGCCAACAATGTCTTCCTTCAATACACTGCATTTGCTTCCGAAAGACCTCAGGTTCGAACATGAGGCGCCAAACTTGCTTCTTTCACCGGACGTCATCTAACTTCATGACGCCCCTGATAATTCATGAAGTTCTTGCTTAGTTTCCCTGAACTTTCAGGGTCATGCGGATAGATGTGGAGAACATTCTTGTACATTTTCATTGCAGAACACGGAGTACGAAAAAAGTTACCGTGTTCCACGCAATTATTAGCAGTTAACCGTTTTTAATGTCTTGTAGCCTTGGACTAGTAAGGTAGGTTGATGTAGAACTCTTCACTCAAAAAGTTCTTGCTCAATTTACTTGAAATTGAAATTTTCAGGATCGATGTGTCTAGGTACGAAGAACATTTGTGGAAATTTTCGTTGCAAAAAAAGTAGTGCGAAAAAAGTTACCGTGAAACATGCGTCGAGGGTGTCAACAAAAAGCTTAACGACTTTGTCAGATCAGATGAAATGCATCATCATGAAATGAAAAACGTAACTGCCATATGTCTAAGGTATCTTTCACTTCATTTAGTATTTCCTACGTAACAAACCGACTTGACATACGCAGTGCCACAAGCTAACAAGATCTAACAACCTCACTGTCAACACTGCCGATGTTATTAACTTCAAAATTACGCACGTGCCACAAGAAATTAAAGATCAAATTTTCTTAAGTAGTTCCATGAGACTGTCCCGTCGCCACGGGGGCTTTGGTGGGCTAAGCCCCCCCCAAATTGAAACAACAAACACTAAATCAGGAGTTTTTTTTCGAATTTTAGGATGTCAAGCCCCCCTGCACAAACGAAAAGCCCCCTTGAAAATTTTCTGGCGACGGTTCTGCCATGAGGTGTTGTTATCCACCAAAAATTTAAGTTTTCAGGACTTCAGCAACACGAACTACTTCATTTATTATTAAAACGTAGCAGTTGAGTGGTGTAGAAAAAACAGTGGTGTGTTGGGCGCGGCAGAAAACGCTCCGATGTACCAACGTTCTAACGCCAAATCAGCACACTGCGAAATGGAATAGTGATAATACAAAATGAGCACAGCAAGCCGGCAGAACCAACAAAAGAATAATTCTGGGACAGCAAACCAGCGCCTAAAACCCAACCTACCATGAGTGCTTCGAAAATATCAAACGTCAGTGACGCGTACGATATGCGATTATCCGCATGTATGTAACTGAGACGTAGGCAAAATATATGTAGTTTGAGCAATGGCGTTATACCTTTTTCGTCGGAAGCGCCAGAGGCTAACGCTTAGTTATCGGATAATGGGTACGAGAAAAGCATGTGGGTAACGTAGTAGTGTAACGCCACCGAAACAGACACTGCCCCATCCTCCAGGTCCAGATACAACAAACATTTCCTGTAAAACAAGCCGTTCAACAAAAACCTCTCCCTTTTGTAGGCACAAGGGCAGAGATCCGCTACTGAACCAGGTAGACTTTGCCGGTGTTTTACTTTACACGACTTCGGCATTGGCGGAATGACATACTATAAAGAACGTAAAAAGTGGCACAATTAGCCAAAGTACTCGTTAGATCGCTTTGTAACGAATTAACAAGCGATTACACGTTAAGCAGATTCAGGAGCGCAGCTACGGCAAACACTTGAGAAACTGCCTGATCCTGTTTGCGCTCTAATCTGAAACCGTGCACACCATGTATTTTAAAAATGATGAGTTTGGGAAGTTACAGGTTCAAGAAAAATGGGTTTTGTGACGGTGGGTCGCTCCAGCCAGCGTCAAACCCCACTTCAGTCAAGCTCATCAATCGCCTCCGTGGCTAGGTATGTTTGTTTATCAACTGTCAGCCTGAATGGCCTTGATCTTGCACACTTAATGTCTCAAACTAAGAGGATGATGACCTGCTTGAAATTAGCAAATGCAAGAAAAAGACAAACACAAACGGTTGATTACACAAAACTGCAAGTGTGAAAGACAGCTGCTACCCGCGTAAGTGGCGTTAGCTGAATACAAAATTTTTGTATAAAAAAAAGTCAAATCAATCACGCACCGTTTTTTCAGTGAGCACCAGTGCATACTTTGCAAAACACACCTCTATAATACATATAATACACAACGAGCTAGCGAAAAACAGCTAACATGAAGTTTTATCGTCTTCAGCAGCTGTTAGCACCACAGTATGACATTACGAAAAAAATCTGACAGGCGCGATGAAAATGTTATTACCAAAGCTTGCAAATACGCACGTCTATGAAATAAATCTTTATGCTGTCGTAACCCCGAATATAATGACGCCTTCACAAACGTTGCTGCTATGCGCAGAAGCAGTTCACAACCACCTACTATCTACGCAGCACGCCTTTGCGTGACTCAGATTTAAATCGATCGGGTTATCACAAAGAAGTACTTGTTCTATTATCTTGACGCTGCACAAAACTGCACGCCACAGGGCATCTATCGATTCTTAGATTTCGAAGAAAACAAAATAACAGAGGCCATGAAACGAACAAAAAAGTGAAGGTGGCGTCTATGCTAGTACAACGACAAACACCCAAAAAGCTTGTTTGGTGTAAAATCACGTAATAATAACGACATAAAGAACGGGAGCTAGACCATTAGTGTTACGTCGGGCGTCCATCAGATGACAAGAGTAGTAAGCGCACCACACAAGTATATATATATATATATACAGCGACCAGCAGCATCAACACTCCGCCTTTCCGCTATTAGTGACGTAACAATCCGAAATCCTGTAATGGGCACAGCAGCTCACACCACGTGGGTGTAACCGTGACGAATTTGTGCGTACTCAACCGGCTCATCATACGTCCCCCTTCTGTCGCCTGAAAAAAATGACTTAAATTTCGACAAGACAACAATTCACGGGTCTAAACTGAAAAAGCTGCTTGCACTACCGCACCAACGATGCACATGTTTCGATGTTGTTCAGAGCCCAATGCATACATGTGCTGTACATATATTCGCATAAGGAATATTGTAAGGAAACGCGACCAAATGCTATTCTGCTCGCGAAGTCACTTTTGTGGGCAGGGTGTTCATGATACAAGCTACTTTTTCGGTGACAAACGCATGGACGCTTCGAATAACGACANGCTGAATGGTTAAATGATAACTGACAACAGCTGATGATGCGGTATTTATACGAGATGAACAGAAAAGTTTTTCTAGCAACTTTAATTTGTAGCCTCGTAACCGTGGCGGATTGACCGTCTAATCGACATATACTTAAACTGACAAAGGATGAAATATCTTTTAACGACTTTTAGTATAAATGTCAGGCGTTTGGCGACTACAACCAATGCAGTAACCAACAAGATCAAATAGCACTCTCGTATTATCAGGAACGCCCTTCCAAACCCATCGAAGGGCTTGAGTGAAACAATAAAAATCAGATGCAGGTCTCTTAAAGAATGCTTACATATGTTACAATCACAGCTTGAAGCATGACCGAAGCAAGATAGAAAACGCGTTTTCAGCGCAGTATTTAAATTTCTTTCAATAACCTGACCACTTATAAAGGTACTTACTCGGACTGTAATCGCTGTGGTCGATTTCCGTGTATTTTGGTTCACGTTGAGGAAGACTGTCTAAGCGCTGAGGGGGGTTCCGCTGTGACTACAAAAGGAAAAAAATCACAAACATGATGGTTTCTTGTTTCATTCTGCACGCATAAAACCGCATTGTGCAACTCGACATAACAAACAAGTGTCAAGAAGGTTTGAAGACTAACAGAAAATACTCTGATGGAAATTTATCGATTAATTTTCATACAAGATAGAGTAATCTCAACATTTCATGACAATAATTGACATGAACATCTAAATATTTGCAGCTTATTTCCGATCAGCTTCATCAGTTAAAGGTGGTCACGTCGCCGTCAAAAAACATGTCTCACCGGGTAACCAACGAACTGAGGTTGATTGTATGCATCGTCGTAGTATCTGTCCGGGTGGCCTTGATAGTCATCCCGATAGGTTAGTGGCTGGTCATCAGACTGCCACAGAAAATAAAGAGATTCACGATGGCGCTGACCCAATGAAAAACATCGAATGATGAGATATTCCCAGAAATTGTGGAAATTTTACTTATACTGTTTGCGAGTGTCACTGAGCAGTGAGGACTACTGGTTTAATACAGATGAAGGAAATGTTTGGATCAGCTATGTCCTCCAACCCGCGGGCCGTATGCGGCACAGTTTACGTTTTCGCTGTAGTAGAAATACAAAAGGACAACCTGTCCTTGTTTTGGTAATCTTACACTTGATGTTTTTGATGCCGTAGTTCTCAATGCCAGTTGATCACGTCTGTACGGGTAGTGGATTCCCACGTGTTCTCTAACAACTTTGCGCAAAAAACTTATTTCTAGGTTTCTGACTTCTACCCTTGTTGTTCCATTGGCACTAAACTTGCATATGACATGACACTTATGGGGTGGTCAAAGGTGGCAAACATTCATTGTCGTTGCAGTCAGGATTCGAACGCTTTCAGTACAGTGGCTTAAGATTAAGTCATTCAATGCGCGGCCCTCATTAACATAGCAACGTGATTTTTGGCTCAGTAAGGAATTTCGGTATGAGATAGCTGCTTTAGATCTTATGCGGGCAGTCGCAGGGAGGAAGTTTTTTGAAACAACATAAATCAATTTAAAACTTCTACATTTGCTGCAACTTTCGATGAATCAGCCGACTGCGCTCCGCTTTCATAACTTTCCAATGATTCCGACTTTCACATATCTGTATTCAAGCAATTAGGCTCCACAAAGGTGAGGTAGTCGAACAATCAGCACATTTTTCACACGAAATCGATTTCACGTAACTACACACACCCTCAGTCCTGAAATCTGCAAGCAAAACCTTGTGAAATGCTGAAGACAAAAGCAAGAGTAGAGAAAGCCAGCAGACTCTAGGCTGAACTGGTAAATGAATTTATGAAAACACAAGCTGCGACAAACAATAACCGGAAAACAGGCCGTACTCATACACCTGGTTTCACTAAAGCTGAAAAGCTATGACGCAAATTACGGAGCAACGACACAGCTACGAGCAACGTGCCAGTGACTCAACCATGGCGGGCAGTTGGATTCACAGACCGAAAGACTGTTATGAGATCGTAAGGTTGACAGCAGAGGTGTCTAAATGGATGCGGAGTGCCGGATTCTGACTCCGGCAGGATTTTGCATTTTTCTTTCGGACCCGGATCCGGAGTTACTTGTGATTTTCGGCAGTAGCAGGAGTCTGCGTGGTCTTCATGCATAGCATTTATTATGTAAAAACATTGCTTAGTTTCGGTTGCGTCGATGGTAGCCGGAATCTGAACAGGAGGCGGATTCTTAAATTTGAAAAAATTCGGACCCTGATCCGGATTCAAAAAATTTGGAACAGGAGCGGAGCCCGTGTCTAAAAATGTGACTCCGACCACATCTGGTTGACAGACGTACTCTAGGGAGGGCCTTTAAATGATAAGCGATGAAAGGGAATGTACAAAAGTCGGCAAACAAACAACTAGATGTTTGATAGAAAGGTGGTCAAGCATTTGGGCAAAGACAATGGCAGAAAATTATAGATACTGTATGAGCTTCGCAAATTGACAAAACAGGGGAAAACAATATTTCACACGAGGCTAGGTGTAAGTTTCAAAAGCGGACCAGTCAATTGCACAGCCAGCGGTGGCTTAAGTTTTCACTCAAACATGAAATTTTCACTCACTGCCAACGAAGTTCAAAAGCAGCGAAAGTCGCAAGTGCATTCAGTTACGTAACTTCCGCCGAGACTGCGTCAAATTGCTTTAATAAGCTACCGCCACAGAAACGCTTTTCGCGCAACCTGGCAATCAGTCTAATTAAACGAAGGCAGAACACAAACACGCGCACATTCACAATGGCAAGCATCAGCATTAAGATTTCAATAACTGTCTTACATAATTGACATCATATTCTTCGCCAGGTGGTACGTCATAACGGGGCTGAGACTTCGACTTTGGAGCAGGGGATTCCTTCCTGGTCATATGACCTTCCGTGCGGCTATGTCGGTGAGCGGGCGAAACACTCGGCCGTTTTCTTCTGGCCTGCTTATACAAATGTCAAAGTTACAGTGCACATAACAAGACAGCAATAATACTGTGATATAAATGCCGTAGGGGAATTTTACGTGGAAAACGTGTAATGGCGAAGCAGTAACACCGCAAACAGAAAATGAGTGAACAAACAGCTGTCACTTCATAAAATTTCCCCAATCCGCCTATTGATTTTACTCGTCTGCGAATGAAGACCATATGTTTAGATCGATACAAAGCGAAGCCTTATAAATCCAAACCCATTACAGCGTTATTTGAAAAGACGGTGGACAGTGGTGCATTAAGATGTCTGCGTAAGTGGCACGAGCACGGCCGGTTGGGCGAATACTTGGAAGGAACTCGTCGGGATCGCATCGCGCTTCCGTGCCTCGATGCCACGTCACGCGAACATCGAAACCATTTTTAACTTGGCACGATATGCAGCGAAGGTCATATCCAGAAAGACCGTGAGAAACCTGCCATTTGCTTTTATTCACTATCTTAAGATTTCCAGCTCCACAAAGATATTAGCCCGCATTTCACAACACGTAGTGAGTAACGGTGGAGTGAAACAGAACACGAACATGCGTGACATGCTCAATTTGCCATTCAAACGTTGCACGAGAACCTAGAATTGCTTGTCTCACACAAGAGGCAGTCTTGGTAGCACTTATAATTACCAGGATTGCCGTGAGTGTACATAATTTTCCTCACTTATATGTAGATGAGGGCATCTCAAATTTTCTGTACATGTCCCACGGTTTTCAGTTTTCACTGGACCAAATGATGAGCTGGAGCCAAAAACTTTTAGATGTTGGAGCCGGGGCTGGAATAAAGGGCCTGGAATTTGAGTTCCGGCTCCGCTGACAGCCGGAAGTGGATGTAAGACCTCTTACAAGACCAGTTTGCTGGCAGCAAGTTCGCCTGGACCTCATCAGTGTGGCAACTTTTCATACTACGCACATTACGATTTTAGTTCAATACTCCATCACACTATGAAGATGAATATTCTACAAAAACAAAACCAACCGATTTGCAGCAGGCTGCCTCTGCAAATCACTGTCAATGGTAGTCTTTCAAACAACACCAACGATCTTGCAGAAGGAGAAACTGCTTCTTACGCACAGTCATACGTCATATGTACCCTACGCAGGGACAAACCACCTCAAGTCTTTTTTAAGCCGCGACAGTCGTGCGACTGCCAACTAATTAGTGAGAAACATTAGCTAAAAAACACTTAAGGTTGTAACTGCATGCAAATCAAAATGTAAGAAAAGTTGACGGAACGATGAACGTGTAAGAGTACAAGCAACAGAACAGCTACGATGAACCAAAAATGAAAGAATGCTGATGCATGAACTTCAAAAGAAAAACCTGAACAGCACATCAAGCTTCGAACACAAAACAAGCTCGTCCGTGGGTGCAAAAAAATGCAGGAACGAAACGTCGTGCAGCGACATAAAATGGGACTAACCTCGCAAACTGAATGCCTCCAGTATGGCTGAATGGGAAATATATACATGTGATAAATCGATATTCACACCAAACCACGAATACAACAAATAGTGAGACTGTAAAGAGCCAAGCAGTTAGGGACGCAGGAGCAGTGGTAGGTCGAGGTGGGAGGCATTTTAGAACTTGAAGAGCACCAATCGTAACAAACATAGAGACAGAGTTGTTATATTAATTTTTAACCAATGGAACGCATTGTTGCGTTGTAATGTAACACTTCCAAGCTCAAAATTGTTACCACCTTAAACATCCAATACAAAAATGCATACATATAAGGAACTGCTGTTGAGCTTGCATTTATTGGCACAAATCTGTGCCTGATAAACGCATAATTTCGGAAAAACAAATTGTCCGGCCGAATGCCCCCCCCCCCACCAAAGTTGACAAAAGGCATTGAAGCTTGCTGTATGCAGCACACATTTGCGCGGGTAATTTTCAGACTGCAAACGGTTTTTATCACTGATTGCTCAGGACCGCAAGGCCATGGGTGCGGCAGAAATGGTAAAAATGCAGCTCTCTAGAACACAAATAACCTTTCTATGTCCAGATAAACAGTACGCGCTTTAACAGTTTACAGCATGACGTCGGAAAAACAACCATCCTGGACAGACCTTTTGGTGTGGAACCTTTGATAATCATTGAAAGCTCCTAACGTCGTTAACGAGCGCAACAATATTCCCTCTAAGGTGCGCAACTGCACAGTAGTGTACCACCAGACCATTTGCGCAGTGGAATCTCATTCTCGTGCACTTGCATCATTTCAAATTTAATATGGTGCACATCTCGCATAGCCCTTTCAACGCTTAAAACGTTTCACTGGTTGTGTCTGCATGGTTTCGCAATTGCATTCTCACTTTTCTCAGTGCAAAAAAACTTATTTTGAATGAATACAAGACTTCATTAAATAGTTGCACATTGCTCAACGTACATTCTCCATTCTATGCATTACACTTGCATATAGGTCGGCCGTATGCGCAGTATTTTTCAACGGTCAAGTCCTCCAACAAACCTCAGTATTCGGTACAACAATAAGCCATTGAGCCTAATGAACAACTATTACCTGCTGACTGATTTAAAGCCAAGTCATTAATATTTCAGGCGCCAGGGGAAACCGATGGGTTATTGCAAACGCCTATGCAACAATAAATAAGTACCTATTAAAAAAGCCCAGAGATCAACTTTCGTGTCGGACTGGCATTTATCCATTACCTGTAACAAGCTTCTTGCTTATAATGATGTTGTAGAACTATCTTATCCACCACAAAACTTGTAAAGTTTTTGATAACTTTAAAAACGTGCAAAGATACAAAATCCTAAGAGTTCAACCTTTCTGCAAGATTTTCTCGAAAACAACGTTTCTCAACCTGGGACCGTAATTTTTTTTTAGGGGAACCTATGATTTAAATTAGACGATACGTTTAAAAATTCAAATCATTAAATCTGGTCATCGCAGTGAATCTGCTTCTCGGAGCACATAGCGTATACCGTAATTTACTACCACGTGCAATTTATACTATCCGAGTTATCAATTCAAATATCACAATGTAGTGGAAAATATGACTGGCAACGTATGCATCCGAATCTCTTTTTTTTCTCTGAGACATTTCGGTCATTTCTTTGCTGAGACATTTTGGTCACTGAGACATTTCGGTCATTTGTCCCACAGTTGTATCAAATTTCTGCGTAACACTTTTCATTAGTCTGCATTTCTGACCGAATTGACTTAAATTTTTTTGGTCATTTCAAAAACATATGGTCTATGACCGAAAAAAAAAACAAAATCCGAAGTCGCGACCTGAAGATCAAACTACGCCTCTCCGTTGTCATACCGCAGTTGTGCAGTTGTATAATCAAACCTGTCAGTTTCATCATCCAAAATTCTGCACGTCTATTGTCGAAATCCGAGGTGAAAAAAATCACAAGCGGTATACTACTTGTGTCAATTGACGCATTTGGTCGTTCTTGTTCCGAAACAGTTGCAGTCTTTGACACCAGCGATGAAGTTGCAGTCAGGTAGAAGCATATTCTACCTGGCAATAGTATTATGATAATTCCATTTTTATTCTTACCATGGACAGGAAACGCGAGTGTTTTGAAGAGTATTTGACATTCGGTTTCACCCCATAGTGGGCAAAAGCACATTTTTTGTGCAGCGTCGTTCTTGATGCTGAATTTTTGAAACCTAAGTTCACACGGCATAGAAAAAAGCCTTCCAACACGTCACAACGTCATAAGGGATTTATTCTAATTTTATACTAGTTGTTGTCTAAGATAGCGTACAAGCAGTTTATTGTTGTGGAGTTGCAGTCAACATTCAGGAAGAAACGTTATTGCAGTGGTATAAACTTTCATTTCTATTCTCACTATGGACAAGAAACACAAGTACAGCAGACACCCATTAGCAAATCGACGGATAATAAATCCGCTGCTTATTAAGTCCAAACCGAGTTGGGACGGAATTTTTGAAAAAAAAGGCTTTATACATTGAAAAAACAAGGCTTTATAAATCCATTATTCATTCCGTTTTCTCATATTTGGTCTTCTATTCCACATGTTTGTACGCTGGCTATCGAAAGGAAACGTTTTTAAACCGCGTTTTTGAGATGAAGGATGAAATAAAGTCATTCTCAGAACTGAAAGCAAACGAGTCCTTGTCTTAATTTAGTGACGACAGTTGGTTGAAAAGTCTTGCTTATTTGGCAAACATTTTTGAAAAATTAAGTAACTTAAATCTGAAGTTCGCGACAATCTGCAAGGATTTTATTCGAAGTTGCAAAATTGGCGTCGCAAAGCAATGCAGACAAATGTGGCTATGTTTGAGACATGGTCAAGTTTGATTTAAAGAAGCTGAAGAACTTGAGAGTTTGAAGACATCCATAACAGAGCTAATAGAGCACCTGCAATCCCTTGAAATTAACTCTCATCGATATTTCCCTGAGCTCAAGGAGGGAGAAACTGCGCTTGTACGAAATCCGTTCCCCACCTCTCTGGTTATAGATAATATTGGAACAATTTTGTGATGAACTACAGTCACCAATTTTGTGATCACCGAAATGATTCATCAGCACGTGATATTTTTCATGAAAATGCACTTCCTCGGTTGTGGTGAGCTGTGCGTGAATCATATCCACATCGGTCTGAACTGGCTATTCGAATATGTTGTGTCCATTTACCACAACATATCTCTGCGAGAGTGGTTTTTCAGCTCTATTTCACGTCAAAACGAAAACACGAAATCGAAGGAAAGCTGAGGATGATGGGAGATCAGTACTGTCAAACACTTAACAACAAATTACGAATTTGGCCAAACGGTTGCAAAGTCGCATTGAAAATGTTTGTAAAATTCACTTACTGTTTGAAATTATAAATGTCATGAAATGCATTTTCGTGGTAACAATGTTGTGGTACTTCGTTGCTTCTTTGAAAATTCGTTGCATTTTTCTGGAAACGCCTTTCGTGGTAATCGATGGTTACATCATACATATTGAAAAAGGAGCAGGAAAGGGTCGGAAGTTGTGTGAAAATACCAAGAGGGGTCACGAACAGAAAACGAATGAGAATCACTGCTTTAAACCAGGGTGTCCAAAGTGCGGCGTACGAACAGATTTCACATAGCTCGCGGCGTTGTTTTCAGATTGTGTTGTATATAGCCTGCTGAATCCTGGATTAGGAAGGTGTTTCCCGCCGTGTTTTGATGTGTTGAGAGCGAATTTGTGCACGAAGACCGTCACATGTGAGTGTTTCTGCTTCAAACTCTTAGCGAAATGCCTGGACTATGCCAATGTACGAAGGGACTGCTAGCCCACCGCCCCGCGGGCGCTTTCACGTCATCAAATTTGGCTCAATTTGAAAAAAAATTTAGACAGCCCTGCTCTAAACCTTCAAGTGCTGAAATAGGCGATTTTTCACGCGCACACTAATTTGAAAACTCGGCAATTTATGAGGATCTCTTTGATATCCTCCAAACGAATTGCTGTAAATCAAAGCATAAATAATGTTCTTGAAAAGGATACTGTTTGTTTCACTGTTTGTTGAAGTTCATAGACATTCGTAAGCCAAACAGTTCCAAATTCTAAATTTTTTATGATTGTATTTTAAAACACCGAAAATCATTAGCTTTGACGTGATGTACTAACTTCCGTTGATATTTACACTATAAGCAAGAGTGCCAACAAAACAATCGAGAATAATGAAGTACACTTTTTTGCAAAATTTCGAAAAATAAGCGTACGCTGACGTGCAAATCGACCACCATTTTGCTTGGTTCCACATAAAATAGTGAAAGACTTGAAGGGAAGGGAACTACCTGCATTTTGCACAGCAATGTTTTAGTTACAATGCTTTTCATTAAATTTTATATTAAATTATAAAAACTTTCGATTTATATCCGATAGATATGCACAAAACCTTCGACTTACATTCGTGATTCAAAAATCACGCACTTGATGAAAATTTGCGAACCGAAACCTCCTGTAATTTTCGCTCAACATAGTTAGGAATACAAAAGAAAGCTGCAAACAACGATACTTTAAAATCAGCAGAATCTGAAGCATGGCAGGTACAATAAGTTGTGTTGTCGCAGTACAGTTCAACTTCACCTTTTTGCTTTACGACTTGTCATAAAAACCAGCATGATGTGCAGTGTTACGCACCGCGCGTTGTTTGCCAGTCCGGGTAACGGTCGAGAAAGTTCACCGGGCAGAGCTTTCGGTTTCGACCTGGGTTTATTTTTTCGGTCATTTTACGGTGATAGACCGAATTTTTTTCAAATGACCGAAAAAAATTGAGTCAATTCGGTCATAACGTCTGAAAAAGTAGGTTGGTGAATATTGTTACGACTAATTTTGATACTACTACGGAACAATGACCGAAATGTCTCAGCGAAAAAGGAAACCCAGGTTTCAACGCACCATTTTTGGTGATCATACATTTGTTCTTGCTGATAACAACTGTATTACAGGGGATATGTCAGATGCGGTTATTGTCGTCAGAACCAACGTAAACCACTGAAATTAAGCTAAAGAATAGGGAAGTTCACTTTGCGGTAATTTGCCATACGTTTAACTTGACCACTGCTAAAGCAGCGGTCTTTTTTCGGTTAAATTGAAATAAACTGCCACCTCGGTGCTTGTCTAAATGTTGTACAATGAACTCGGACGACTGCGGACCTGAGGTGAGCAAAACTGCATCAAGCCGCTTGCTATAACAGCTCACAAATTGCCACAAACTTTTCACCACACTTAAAGCGCGCGACTGGAAAGACTTCCGTTATTACACACCGTAGCTTAAGCATACACTATGGCACACTAGTCAACGCAAAAACACTGGCCTGTAGCACACATTTCGAAGGAAGCACAAACGATTTTCTGTACTCTGGCAGAGGCTGTAATGGCAGGTGCCACGAGCTAGTTAAGCGTATTTGGATAACTTCAAGAATTTCAGTGACACACACGCTGTTCACTTCCCAACTTCTTTTTAAGCTGAAAGTAAAGCTGGGGTTAATTGCCCGTAGTCATGGAGGAAAATCAATGTGTATGAGGCGTTCATAGTGTAATCCTCGAGAATTATCATCTCAAACTGAGGTAGAGCACCATTGAGAAAACACCGGAATTTTTCGCCTACTAATTAAAAAATTAAAAAACGGCTGCTTCTCACTGACATCTCTCAAAAATCCTCAATGACGTTGAGGCAAAGCATATTATTCTCAAAAACGAGTTCGACAAATAGCGGGCTCTGTGCTTTTTCACCAACCTTTTGTAACGTTACATTGTACCATGATCGCTAAATCTTACCAGTAACGTCTTGTACGAAGTAAACTATATATTCAGCAACACCAACGTGTTCTGGAAACATACGACACCGTGTTTAGTTAACGCTCACAATGCATTGCATAGTTCAAACGTACCTGAAAATTAATCGAGGCACGGCTGGTTATTCCGCCCACATCACCTTCCTGGCCTTCCTGTTCGTAATTGGTGGCGGGCGCTACCTCGACATCGACGTCGTGATTGCCTTCGTCGGCGTCGGACTCACTTCCAGATGATTCAAGCTCGTGCTCTGGTTTTTCTTCGGGTGGCGGCGCACCGGGACTGGGTGGGCGGTTCTTGTGCAAACTTTCGTTTGGGTGTTCAATAATGGGTCGTGAACTGTGGAGCAGTTACAAAAAATTACTTAGCCTTTCTATAAAAAAGCCAACACCAAGTCTCATTAGAAATTAGGAAGAACGCAACAAGTTCACCGCATCAGCATCAGAAGACGTAAGATAAGTCTTTTTCCAAGACTATCACGCACTTTGCAAAAGGTAATTTGAAATCACAAAAGGACTCAAAAATTAGCCAACAAATGTCAGAATTCAACAGGGTTCTCACAAATGCAACTCCACAAACCCCTAGATCTGTGGTGGTGCAGCATAAAATATGTTAAAAATAGCACCAACTATGATTTACAAAATAAACTAAAATAGTTCGTTTTACACATTTTGATACTTTTCAAAAAATCCCTAAAAAGGGTCAAAAGTTCCAAACTAGGGACAAAATCCCTAAAAGTGAGAGCACTGGAATTCAAGCAAAAGTAACGCTTCGAAAAAGGGGCAAAATCTTTCTTCTGATTTGTTCTGTTTTTTCTTTTTCTTGCAAAGCATATTCACTTGTACCAGTGCGCTGTGGTAGGTAGTGAGGTGCTGTAGTCGAGACCGTAACCCCGAGGTCGAGACGCGTTTCAAAGACCCGAGGCTTGAACGGCCGAGATTCGAAATTTTTGACTTCGTCCATATTTTTCAAAAATTTATCCGCACTTCCGAAGTTCAGTTTCGTCGAATTACATTCGTTTTAACCAACATTTTCTCTCTTTTCATTAATCAAGAATCAAACCAACAGTGAGCAGGCTAAGCTGATGGGGCTTTTCAACGAGAAATGTCGATACAAAGCGTCAAAGGCCGAGACCTACATCTTTGGATAACAAGACGAGAACTGGAATCTTCGAGGCCCAGTTTGACAGTAATTGGTCTTGAGACGAGCTCAAGTCTCGAGGCTCAATCAACGACGCTAAGATTGACCGAACAATGACTTCGCTGCAAATCGAAAACTTAAAATCATACGCTTCATTCCTGGCCTCCATCCACCCAACCACAAAACATCGACCTACACCAAGCATGGCAGAGAGGTATTTCTTTGAATACGCTTTGAATATCGTCAACGGCAAATTATGTTTGTTTTCTTTTTTTCAAATTCCACTAACAAGACCCAACCATCCAATCTTTGTACGCTATTCCTACGATGAGAGTTTTGGTACTTTTACGGCTAGTTTTACCAAAAGAAATTTGAATATTTCCACTTAGCACTCTGCGTGTTAGACACGACATCATTAGAATGATTTGAAATACATTTTTATGCTATCTATAGTAACATACTTTGAAACCAACAGATGAGCAGTTTGCAACCGAACTGAAGAAAAAATAGCTGGTTAAACAACTCAGGAAGAAAACAACGCACGCACCTTCCATCTTTATACGGCGCAGCACCTTGATAATGGTAAGGACCAGTATCTTTTTCTTGTGAAGGCTTGATGATGAAGTAGTACACCAACACCATAACAATTATAAGTAGAGATAAACCGCCGATGACGCCTCCGACGATTGCACCAACGTTCGCTTGCTGAGTGACTGAAAAGCGTTTAAGACGTGTATCAGAAAATAGTAAAAACATAAACAGGAAATAATTTCTAATATATATAGAAACAATAGGGAAAAATCATCTGTTGGCTTGCTGTAAGCGGTGAGCAAGCATAGGCGAACCGTAGAAATTTGAGCGCACTAATGCACTAACGCATTCACTAATGTATCTTGCTCGGCAATCGTAATTGAACTGTAAACAAACCAGTGGCGTGACTTCTCTTCACGGCTGCTCGTTTTTCATTCAGTTGGTATCTCGAAGGCACAGAACTGCATGGTGGGTTAACCTTCGTAATAAATTGCCTAATACATAACGATCGAAATACAGACACTTAGGGTGCTAACAAGATAAAATAGATCGCAAAACTAAAAATCACAAGGATATTTTTGCAGAAGACGTTTCCAACTAAGCTGCACACCACTTGCAAAACCTTTGCATATACATCAGTTAGGAAATAGCGTTTAAAAAAGACTAGATTTCACTGCAATTATCGGTTTAAACCAGCTGTTCCCACACTTTTTTGAGCGCGACCCAAATCTGAATTTGCTGAACACCTCGCGACCCATGCCTCAAACAACATTTTATAAAAAATAGTCATTGTATGGATGATTTTTAGCAGTAAGTTGCTAGGTTCATTTTTATATCAGCAATCTCCTCTTTTCTCAAGCACCAACACAACAGAAAGACAAAGACAAGCAGTGATAACTGTTAAGATATACAACCCAGGTTTAGATCGCCTCGGCACGACTCATTTTTGACCCTTCGCGACCATTGTTTGGGTCTGGTTTGAACAATCTATCAAATCAAACGACGCTACGATTTGAGGAGTTTTTCATCGCCCGAATATTACCCACGATAGGTGTGGCGTCGCACAGACCAGCGCTTCTCAACTGGATGGCCGCGAAGCAGGCTAAAATGTTACATTAAAAAAGCGAATGCTTGAGTTGCGTTGTAAGTTTGAACGGTAGGCTACCACTTTCTCTGCACGATACACAATCAAGCTGATTCTACGGTTTGGCCGAAATGATTCTTTATTGTTTATTACATCACGCAATAACTGATTGTCTTTTGCTGCAAAATCTGACAGTGGGCTTTAAAAACTGCCAGTGAAAGTGGGCCGCGAGTTGAAAAAGGTCGGAAAACACTGGCATAGACATTACTTCAAGTTAATTATCGTTCATCATCCACGCAGAAGAAGGAAGTCTTTTTCTACCGCAATAGAAATTGAGGTTCACACTAAGCCAACAAAAATCAATGGTGACAGCCTGTAAAGAGCACACAAAAGTTATTCAAGACAGCACACCAAGTCAATACGACTCAGATACAGCAGGTAATTCAAGCGCCATTCACCCATTCACCCGTGACAACCGATGAATGGCTAGCAAGAATGTCAAAAAGCCAGGTGTATAGTGTTTCCCCGGTAGATATCCAACCGCAGGACGGCGGTTGATATAACAGATAAATAATTGTTTCAACACTTCAGTTGCATTCGCAGGTAGGGAGTCGACCGATTCACACAAAAACTGATACTAGATCAAACATGCAATAGGAAAATATTATGACAAAGGTGTATCTTACGCAAATTTCAAGCCATCTTTGGCAAAAGTTCGTAAACATTTATAAATCACTGCGCATTCTCACAATAACACCCAAACATAAACTTACAATGAACAACTGTAACAGCGGTTCCGGTTGTCATACTCTTTTTTTTGTCAGGCAGCACGCCATTACTAGCTACGCAAGTGTAATTGTCATTGCTGCGCGCTGGATCCGAGGGATTGATCATTTCTACTGTAGCGCCTTTAAACGTCGCTACAGATGCACTATCTGGTAATATCCACGTAAAAGTTGGCTTTGGGTTTCCATTTGCAATGCAGGTCAAACTTTTTCGGTCATCCGTTACAATGATTGCTGGATCCTCAGGAGGATCTGGAAGCGAAAATCCAACAACTGAGTTTCAGTATTTTACAAGTATGCAAACTGCAATGACAGCTAATAACGATCGGAGGTTATGTTTGCAATAACATCCGCATCTGAAATATTACTTCCGGTTAACATTATACAGTGATACATTAGTACAACACACAACTTGAACTGAAGTCGCAACTTTCAGCGCACAAGTTCGAAATCAACTTTTCACTGTTACAAAGACAAGCCACATATAGTTGCGCAGCAACTTACATGTTATATTTAACAAAATGATTGTCACATTCGGTGTGTTGAACGCTGGATGCCTGATCTCACAAAAGAAGGTTTGTCCATTGTAGAATTTTGTTGGATATATGAACAGATTGGAACCTACCGTGGTCATATCTTGGTTCTGACTGAAATTGGATCTGCACGCAGAAGATTTTCACTTATTTAAACTGAACACCACACATCTTACGAACAGGATCAAATGCGTCTTACTTTGTTTGGTTAAACTGCAGATGGTTGTCGGTTCTCCAACGGACTTGTGCAGCTGGTTTGCCTGCAGAACAGAAATGGTAGCACAGACAAGAACCACAGCCGACGTAATCTTATGCTTTGATACTAAAACAACGCCGATTTAACATGCCCAGAGATTTACCAAGTACACTGTTTCTTTTTGGAATCACAGACGAACTAGTAATAGTCACACCACTTGCACTGCCATCGGTTTCGCGCACGTTTAAAGCACTATCTTCAAATATGGAACGTAATCGAACGACCTGTCATTTTCAAATTATGTTCGACTACGTTTTCTAACTGACAACTGCGTTTTCGCCCGTGTTATTAAACGCGGTTCATGCGGAAACAAGGCGAAATTGGTTCAAAAGTGACTGAACTGTAACGACTGACATAAGGAACACACTGCGGGTGCCATTAACTACCATAATCCCTACAGGTCGAAGCATCTTACTGCGGCAAAGCAAGCCAAGATCTCTCACTGAATCCTGAATCAGTGCCATGATGACTTTCGAGTTGTAATAAATTTGCATGTGCCAAACATTCATTATTTTATGGAGGGCCGGTTCGCAAAATAATACCAGGCTGAGATCGGTCCGCGAAGCGAAAAAGGTTGCCGACCCCGTTTTAGACAGAATCATCGTTCTGCAAATAACACGCTAATCGTTGCTCGAAACAAGAGACAAGGAACAGAGGCTTGTGCCCAGGCGCGGATACGGGGGGGTGCATCCCCCCATCAGACCCAAAAAGGTGTTGACATGACACTTGATTTCATTGAAAGTCATCGCCAAATATAATTTTGTACTGCACATTACCTAATCGCTAAAGATACTAAAAGCTAACTTATGCTAACAATTAGTCAAAAACGTTTCTTCGTTTCATTCCATCAGCTAGCCTTGTTTGTTGAACCTGATATAAAATAGTCAATGATCGCATGGGCGTTCGCAGTGGGGGCAAAACGGACATTTGC
>JGI24159J19872_10003500_pt1 | contig 19590 bp, 8 predicted proteins | sample Ectturendosymbi4_FD_19872 | JGI IMG/M metagenome (IMG submission 19872) | reverse complement strand
AACATTGGGGCACTTTAACAAACTGGATTTGACCGATACTTTTGAGTAAACATTCAATCAATTTGCTCACTCCACAGCCGCCACATTTCCTATTTTTTAAGACTAGCCTACCAGTCTAGAGTTTCTGAAAACAAAAACTGAAGAGTAAGAACTTTCAAAAATTTATTTAGGCTACTGTAAAAATAATAAAGAGGAGTTGGAACTATCAAACTACTTTCAATAATTATTTTTCAGTCAACAAACTTCCGCCTCCCAGAAGTATCCGCCCTGTGCCCGGAGCCTCCAGGGCTCCTCCCTTGCTACGCCACTGGTCCTACACTTGGTGCATCAGCTCCTATTGAGAGAATTTGTTTTACCTTGAATAACATGCGGTCTGATAACAGAAGCAGAATGTGAAAGCCCTTATCACAAGTCAAATTATTACTGACTTTTCCTCGTGTGATTGTTACGAGAAAATGAAATCGAACAAAGACTTCCTGAAGAAAGTATTGACTACCTCTACAGAAAAGTATGATTGGCCGAATATGTAAATTTACAAAAGCTTAATTATTGTTTTATTTCTTAGTAAAATGCATTATTTCAGTTTTTCTTGGTGCCTCAACTACAGGAATCCAAAATGACTACATGCTCGGTAAGATATGAAACACATTTATCTGATAGGGCTCGTTCTGAAGCGTCCCGATTTTCAATCACAAAAATATGGTATGCCTAGCTNTAGGCATAAACAATTTTTTTCAGGATAGGTCTATGGATATGAAAAGCCGGCTTGTAGGCTTCTCTGAAACAAGCCAAGAATCCCNTGAGTGATTGATCTTTTCGACGCAACGCCATCGCGTGCTAATTTCCTCACCGCTGTCGCCTTCACAAAAAGAGTGCGAGACTAATCCCTGCAGAGAATAAAAGAACGCAGCTGTGCTTGCAAACAGAATTAGCTGAAGAAAAATCACAATCACTTCACTCACAGAAGTTACCGCGGTGAGCACAACAAATCTACGCCAGAAAGAAGTCGTTACTCTTAAAATTATAAAAAAGTTTTGTATGCAGGCCCGAAATATTTAGACAAACTTAAGCCCAAGCCCGGCCCGACCTGACCCGAAAAGCCCGGCCAGACTTATAAGTCTGCACCATGCAAAAAGTTTCATTCTAAGAGTTTAGCTTGCATAACGTCACAAAAATATATTTGAGATTAAATCAAAATGCACAACGATGAATTGGCAAAAAAGCAACATGTTTCACTTTCAACACGAAACGAATGTCCAACAAAACGAGGTGTGACCTATCTGTGAAGCAAATGTTTCGCACTTGAATGAAAACATTGCTGCATTGTGGGTTTGGTTAAACTCAAGTAAATCAGATGACTTACAAACCGATGCATTCAGCACAAGCAGTGTTAGTGTCAAAGAAAAAATATCTTTTGGATTTGTTGGTCACCACTGTCGCGACATTACAAGAAGTTAGGATAAATGTACATTTTATCCTTGTTTCCTAGTCAAGTCCCTACGTTTTGAGCTATAGGTCAATATACAGCTGGGTAAATACTGTAGGCTACTTCTCCAACGTTGTGATTGAAACCCTTTTCACTAGTGGTTGAAAACAGTCTTTTGCTAAACTCCCCATCCCCAAACTAAGTCTCCACAATAGTGCTGTTTTTGCCTTCGGCAAAAGTTTCGCAGAGATTTGCCTGAAAATCTAACTTTCTAACATTATATACACTGGCATCATTAATTTATACGCTGTCTGTTTCTGAATACGTGATAGCCAACGTTACAGCGAAGCCAGGTACATTTCTGCAAAAACAAATCATGGCTGTATACAGTGGTCTCTCACATGTGCTGCTGTAATACTCTCACTGTTACAAGAAAATAACCTTTCTAACACTATACCACACAGGGTAAAATCTCGGACAGAAGTAATTAAACATCTTTCGCGGTCTCTAGAAACTTGAAAAATGCTAAAAATTATTTTATCGAAGCTAAAATTTACAAATTAACACAATCACTGATACCACACCAAACTCTATTTCAACATCAACTTGGATATGTGTGGCCTACCATCTAACATGAAAAGCTATTCACACAAATGGTGACAAATATCATTTTTTTAAACCTCTCCAAATACAAAACCTAAAGAGAAAAAAGTGGGGGGGACATGGCATATTATGTCTCCCCGTCTGAACAAGTGGGGAGGACACGTCCCCGTGTTCCCCACCAAATAGCGCCCATGATAATATGCATATTCTTCTACACGCACTCTGCTTATTTTGTGTCATTGCACTGAATATAAAGTATCAGCGCTCCAAGTTAGGATATCGAAGGAAAATAAAATCAACGCTACGACACAGCAGTTAAAAACTGCAAAAATATCAGGCTGCGTTTTAAAACAGGGGAGTAAAACACGCTCATCATTGCGTCAGAGCAATTTACAACGGCAAAATGAGGCTACGCCGATGTCTTGTCGAATACGAGCAGTCAACATCGAATCTTGCTAAACTACGCAAGAATTGAGAATGCGCATAAAGTACACAAAAAAACTTTCAAATTTTTGTATGCATGGAAGTCCAGCAAACCTTTAGTTTTCCTTTTATTTGCTGGGACATTACCAAATGTCTGAATGCTTCTATGTTAAAAACTGCTGTTTTTGAGCTCTTGCTAGAGTTCTACCATGCTACAGAAATTGGTAATGTAGCCAATGCGGTCGGCGTTTGCGCTGATCAGCTTCAGCAGACTAAACAAAGACATTTGTTTCGGATAAAGTGAACTATCGCGGAACACAATTTTAAACATGCGTAGTGGACGAAAGGTCTGCAAAGAGTGATGAGATCGTTTCTGGACGCAGACGATCACCCAGATTACCACCAAAACCTAATTATTACTTTTTGGCCCATTTACGATGTTCCATGAAATTTGCATGCAAATTTATTCCGTGGTATTTGCATTAAGTCGACAAATTAACAAGCTAAAAGTATGCGAAAATAATGAATCTCCTTTTCGCAGGTAATAAAGTTTTTGTAAAATATCAAGCTCAAGGGGGGACGTTAACCCCACCCACCCCCTTCCGTACGCCCTTGCACATAGCTATGTGACACATGAACAATGTCCACGCCCTTCCTAATAAAAAATAAAATTTTGTAATATCATCTGCTACGTTTAGATCAAATCCAATAATTTGCCATGTTTTTTGATATTCACATAGGCCATTTTGCTAAAACATCTTCATCAAAAAGGTCGTAGGACGGTTGACTGAGCAAGCATGATGACGTCACAAAACCGCTGCTTAGAGGGGCACCGCGCTTAGGTCTTGCCTTGGCCCCGCAACTTCTAGGGGCGCCCTGGAGAAGAGATACTAACTTTTTTAGAAGTAATTGCGGAAAAAGCGAAATCGTTCAACGCAAAACCGCTTGCAAAATCACTCGCTCAGTTTTAAATACAGTACATGCACCTGAAATTATGTAATCGTTGCTTGATGGTTTTAATGTAGCTGTGGCTTTCTACCAATAAAAAGCGGATCAGTTTCCACAATTTTGTGAAATTAAAGGACTGAAGGGAAGCCCTCCGTAAAACATAAACATGAAAAAGGAATAAGTGATGCAAGCTTCAACTCATACAGCCGTTCAGCTAAAGCCCTTGTTTCATCAGTTTTTTTGCTAACCGTAGAAAAACAATGGTGGATATTTCTTCGCAGTCCGAAATGCAATAAATAAAGTTGTTAGAAGAAACAAACACCTTGAACAATTCAGGAAGAGATGCAGTAAACCTACAAAAATTATGTTTACGTAACTACTTTAAAAATTTATAACTTTAAACAGGAAATAATTACAAACTTTACCCGGTTAAAGTAAATGCTTTTACAAACAATGTTCCCGAATAAACCAAGTCCCTTCGTCGATGTTAGGAAAACTTTGGCAGTACCTTAGCAGTGCCGGATTAAGATTGCGCTGGGCCTATAGCATTTCAAGAGCGCGGGGCCTTAATTTTTAAAAACAAACATCTCAACAACTGCTAAATCATAGGGTGTGGGCAAGGCATCCGTGTTACTAGCTTTATTCTCTACATGCTCTCTCCAGTTCGCATCGTGACATGACAGTCTGAGTGTATCGTGCTGACCGCCAGCGTTGCCAGATGATTGTGACCCTAAATCTGCTAAATGGTGTCACAATAAACTGCTAGATTCTGCTAAAAGTCTTGTCACAAATTTTCAGGTAAAATCTGCTGAAAGCAGTGAAATTCTGTTAAAAAATCTTTTATTTTTAACATGATTGAAAGGAACCTATAAAGTTATACAAGATATTAATTTTTCGTCTTGCACTCGCTCTCAATAAGCATGGGATTGAAATGCCGGTCTTGGCCAATATACTTTTTGGCCCACAATTTTCTATCAGTCAACAGTTTGACTTTTTGAGCAACGTGACTGCAGCTTACCTCTTTTTTTATGACACACATTTCTTGACGATCTTTTGCAAATGGTTACATGTTTTTATGCAATAGAACAATGCTCAGCGATAAACAATTTGAGCATAGCTTCAGCCCTACAACTTTCTAAGTCTGGTCTTTGTAACTTAAACTTTGTGTTACATCAAGNACCACCCAAAAAGTTCTTTAGTCTTGCCTAGAAGGTTTTTCTACCAGTTATGCCCTATAAAGCTCACAGTGTTCCGTTGTGATTGCATTATTTCAAACTTCGCAAAAGATTTTTCTTGAATTACAAGATGGCAGTAGGCACTGAGACAACTTTTAAGTTCTGAATCTTGCAACCATATATGTCGAAACTTTTGGCAGCTTTGGTTAGCCAGGAAGTGTTTTACCAGACATCACTACTTACTAGCGTAACTGAACCACTTGGTAATATCGTGCCATGGGATAAAAACACAGGAACGGCGGAGAGCGGCTGCATGACGNGGGCATTGCCCCNTGCCTCTTCAAAAGAGGGCAACAGGGGTGGGGGCGTCTTTTCATAAAAGTATCATAGATAATTTTATGCTTTATCAAGAACGAATTGAACAAATTTATTACAGCTTTCCATGCACCCACAAACTTCAGTATGGTTTTCTGTAATTTCTGGTATTATTTTTTAGGTCAACATGGTTGCTGAACAGAAACAAGCATTATTGGCAACGATTTTTTTGTTGTTTTTTATGAGTTTGCATTGTCCTCAACCCTTTTACTGCCCTACCGCTGTTCCAACGTCCTTGTAAAAACATATTCTACCAATGTTGTCTTTTAACCTAACGCTCTCACTAAGCACACACGCAAATCATTTATGTTTCACCAGGCCATCTAATTACTTGTTATCAAGATACAATTATCTGCTTGAAGCAGATTCGTTGCATCATAATAAAAATTCCAAATAATTGCAGGCAGCTGGTTGCGCTTTGTCTTGGTGTTACCCAGTTAAAAATGTCATAAAGAAGAGAAGTATATTTTTTGATGAAGAAGATGTAAAAGTTTTTGTCTTGAAAAACTGTTGAAACAGGTTTTGGTCAGGAATTTGTTGTCTGCTAAACCTGCCAAACGGTTGGTAAAATCCTGCTAAAACAGGCCTGCCCAACTCAAAAAGGGCGAAGGCCCAAATTATCAACATAACTTTGCCACGGGCCGCAAATGTCTATTTCATTTTGATGTGGAGATTTCGTTGTAGTATGGAAGAAATTTTGGAACGACTCGAGGTCGAGCTTTTGCAACATTTTCTATAATTGAGACAGCTCTCGCGGGCCGCATGCGGACTGCGGGCTGTATGTTGTGCAGGCCCGTGCTAGAAAATCAGCTAACTGCTAGATTGAAAATTTACAGCTAACAGTGAGAAAATAAGGCTACTAGGTTAAGCAGCAAATCAGCTAANATGGTAACACTGCTAATCGCAATCTTATGCCTTTTGTTACGTAACTGTGCAAAAAAAATCAAACAAGATTGAAAACCTTCGCTTNCTACTTATGGCAACTTCAGCAAAATACTGACTTCTTAGACTGAAAAAAATCTTATATACAATATGATAAATTAGGTTTGATTGCAGAAGACCGCGGGGCCTCCAAACGCGCGGGGCCCGTAGCAATTGCTACATTTGCTACTATTGTTAAAGCGGCACCATATATACGTTGCTTTGAGTAAATCGAGTCGATCGACACAATAGTTGGCATACGGCTTGACCAACCGTCATATTGAGATTTATGGAAACTTGTTGGAAGACTCTGGTGTTATCATCACGAAAGTTGAATAACACTAAATTTCGTAAATAATAATAAAGACATAAATTTTTGACGAAATTTAATCTAAATGATCATATACCGGTCATTGACTCTAAGCAGTGCCGGATTAACAATAGTAGCAAATGTANCAATTGCTACGGGCCCCGCGCTTTTGGGAGCCCCGCGATCTTCTGTAATAAATCTTATTTATTACATTATATATAAATACTTGTTCAGTCTAAGAAGTCAAGACGTCAGTATTTTGCTAAATTTGCCATAAGTAGTAAGCGAAAGTTTTCAATTGAACGCTGTCTGTGTCCAGAAATTCTTGTTTGATTCTTTTTGTACAGCTATGTAACAAAAGGAATAAGATTGCGGTCAGCGTCAGCAGTGTTGCCATTTTAGCTGCTAAATCTTGCAGGATTTTCTCACTGTTAGCTGTAAAATTTTGAATCTTGCCGTAAGCTAATTTTCTAGCAGGATTTTACCAACCGTTTGGCAGGTTTAGCAGGTAACAAATTCGTGACCAAAAACCTATTCTAAGAGTTTTTCAAGATGAAAACTTTACACCTTCTTCATCAAAAAATATGCTTATCTTCTTCATGACATTTTTAACTGGGTAACACCAGTGGCGATTCTAGAATGAAACAACTGGGGGGACACTGCGGGGCCAAGGAAGAAAGTGGGAGCCAACATAAATGTCTCTCCTGCATGGTGATTTTCCGTTGTAATGAAGATTGATTTACCATGATTAACCCTATCAAACCCAACATAGGCTTGTGATTATCGTCAGAACCGTCGCCAGAGAGTCTTCAAATCGTTTAAAATTTTGCTGGCTGAAAGTTATTTGCTGTATATGTCAATCCAACGAACTTGAACATGAAATTCAGCACAGAACTGGGGGCCAGCCAAAAATCTGGGAGGGCATAGCCCATCCAGCCCCTTAGAACCGCTACTGAGTAACACCTGGACAAAGCACCACCAGCTGCCTGCAATTATTTGGAATTTTTATTATGATGCAAAGAATCTGCTTCAAGCAGATGATTGTATCATGATAACAAGTGATTAATTAGATAGCTTGGTGAAGCCTAAATTATTCGCTTGTTTGGTTAGTGAGCGCGTTAGGTTGAAAGGCAACATTGGTAGACTATGTTTTTATCCCCGACACGATATTTCCAAGTGGTTCAGTTTCTGGTAAAAAAAACTTCCTAGCCAACCAAAGCTGCCAAAAGTTTCGACATATGTGGTTGCAAGATTCAGAACTTACTGCAGAAATTGGCTCTGCCTACTGCCTATCCTGCTGATTCAACAAAAGCCTTTTGCGAAGTTTGCAACAATGCAATCATAGCGAAGTACTGTGAGCTTAAAAGGCGTAACTGGTAGCAAAAGCACTCAGATAAGACTAAGTAACTTTTTGCATGCTCTCTAATGTAACACAAAGTTACAAAGACCAGACTTAGAAAGTTGTAGGGCAGAAGCTATGCTCAGATTGTTTATCGCTGAGTATCGTTCTACTGTATAAAAACATGTAACCATTTGAAAAAGATCGTCAAGAAGTGTGTGTCACACAAAAAACGAGGCAAGCTGCAATTACGTTGCTCAAAAAGTCAAAATGCTGACTGGTGGAAAATTGTGGGCCGAAAAGCATATTGGCCAAGACCGGCATTTTCAGCCCATGCTTATTGAGAGCGAGTGCAAGACGAAAAATTAGTATATTGCAGGGGTCGCCAACCTTCGTACGCCATGCGCCGAATTTTCCAAACGTGAGTAGAGATGCGCCATACCGTCGGATATTACTTGTAGCCATGTTACTTCACATCACTAGTTATTTATCAGGTAATATAATCAAACACAAATTAAATGTCTGGCAAACTGGCAAATGTACTTCAAATTTACTTAATTTTTAATGAGACTTAACAAACATTTCACCAGTTCTTCAATTTTTGGAGTTGAATTTGTTACTGAGAGCAGCAGAAAATTCTTCAATTTTGAATCAGTCAGGCGCGACCTTGTTTTGCTTTTAATCAATTTCATGGACGAAGATGCTTATTTGCATGTAGGTTATTTCAAAACGGCATACATATAACTTAGTCCCGTCGCCACGGTAGACTTTTCCCCTCCAAACAAAGCACCAAGCCCCTCAAATTGAACAATGAAACATTATAAATCAGTGGAGTTTTATCGCCCCCTGCACTAACGTAAAGCCCCCCCCCCTATTAAACACTTCTGGCGACTGTTCTGATACGACTTAGAGCGAATTTTCTTAGTTCTGTGAAATTTTCACAAGGTAAGATACGCCAGAAATTAATCACGTCGGAAGTACCAGGGACTGAAGAAAGCGCATCAAATTTCGTTTTCAATATTAAATTTGTTTTCAAGTCAAAGAAGTTTCATTTATGTGTTACTTGGCATTTTCATTGTCTTTCTTTCACTAAGTGAGAATGGGTTTATAAATGCCAAAATTCTGTCTTCTTCTTTAGCAAAATCACAAAAGCGATTTTCAAACGAGTCGTGCTTTAATTTTATCTTTGTAGTGTATTTTATCGAATTGCCATTATCAGCAGCACATTCAATTTCCTCCTCTAAATACGGAGACTAGCCGATATCAGCATTTTCTAACTGCGAAATGAAGACTTTTAATTTATTCGTCAAAGCTTCTTGCTAGATGATAACAGGCATGTCATAAGGGATTTGTACGTAACAAAAATTAATAAAAAATTGGAAAGGCTTACTTTCTTTATTACGATTACAAGTATACAATGCGCCACTTCAAATCATCCAATGCGCCAGATTTGGCGCATGCGCCATAGGCTGGCCACCCCTGGTACATTGTATAACTTTATAGGTTTCTTTTAATCATATGAAAAATGACAGTTTTTTTAACAGAATTTCACTGCTTTTAGCAGATTTTAGTTAAAAATTTGTGACAAGACCTTTAGCAGAATCTAGCAGTTTTTTGTGACACTATTTAGCAGATTTAGGTCACAACCATCTGGCAACACTGGCGGTCAGAAAGATACACTCAGACTGCCATGTCACGATGCAAACTGGATAGAGCATACAGAGAGTATAGCTAGAAACACGGATGCCTTACCCACACACTTTATGATTTAACAGGTGTTGAGATGTTTTTTTTACTTGGGGCCCCGCGCTCTTGAAATGCTACGGGCCCCGCGCGACCTTATCCGGCACTGACTCTATGCGTACCATGCTTTGTTGGAGGCCCCTTAGATCTTGAGGCCCTAACCTTAAGCCTACATAGCCTATTGGTAAATCCGGGTCTGGTGGCCGGAGTCGCTTTTTTAGACTCCGACTCCGCTCCTGTTCCAAAATTGTTCAATCCGGTGTCAAGCGAAATTTCTGACCTCTGCGAAATTTCTGACCTACAATTGTTTGTCAGTTATTTTCTTCTCAGAGTCAAGGAATAAAGTTTGGCGAGAGCTTAATGATGTGTGCTGTGTAAATTAAAGCTTCTGGTTAGATATCAGGCGCCCACAACAAGCTATAGTAAGGGTATAACTATATCCACTGAAAAAATTGGATATAGTCTTGGACCTAAATTTTTTCTTTTTCTAACCCTAACCCGTTACCCGACACACTTACCTAAACACCAAACCCAAAACACTAATCATCAGTTTTCTCAGCGCATTTCATATGTAGAATGTCACTCTGTGCATGCGCACATGGCGTGAAGTCAGAAATTTCGCAAGTCAGAAATTTCTGACCTTTTTTGTTTCTCAGTTATTTCACTTCTCAGAATAAAGAAATAAAGTTTTTTGTAATTACTTTTTTATATGTGTTGTGTAAATTAAAACATTTTGGTGAGATGTCAGGTGCCCACAACAAAATACAGTACGGGAATAACTTCCACCGTTGAAATTTGTCGGACCTACCGTGTAAACTCGCTTATTAGCTGCACTTCTTTTTACCTGGAATATGGCCTGTATTTTGACTGCGGCTTATACGCGCCACATACCCAGAGGGACAAAGTTTTCGCATGAGCTATCACGGAATTTCAGTCATCCAGTTGAACCACAAATGCCATTGTCAATGGACGAAAGTAGGGCGCTATCATGTCTCTGTCGAAATGCGACATAAAATCGTGAGATAAAAACGTAAAGACAAGTATGCTTGACAGAGATACCGGTAAGTTGTTTTTATGCCTAGATTCTTATAATATTCTTATATAATACACGGGTCTTCACCGGTGAAAAGCTCAATTGACCTGCGGCTTATTCGTGAATTGCCCTTTATTCTCGGTGTATGGCTAAAATTTCTGCTGCGGCTTATCTGCGGATGTGGCTAATAGGCGAGTACACACGGTAGTCGTTGACCTCAATTAGTTTTCTTTTTTTCACCCTAACCTAAACCTAACCCGACACATTTACCTGAACAACAATCCCTAAGCCCCAATCATCAGTTTTCTCAGTGTATTTGATATGTAGAGTACTACTTTATGCGTGCATGCCGTGAAGTCAGAAATTTTGCTTGACACTGGCAATTTTTCAAAATTGAGGATCTGACTCCTGCTCAGACTCCGGCTACCATCATTGATCCAACCAAATACTACCCATGTTTTTACTAAAGAAATGACCACATAGACTCTACTGCCGAAATTGAAAAGTGACTCTGGATCCAGGTCCGGNTTTTCACAAAATTTTGACTCCGGGTCCGACTCCAGNTTCGAACAAAAAACGCAGAATCCGGCTGGAGTCAACTCCGGCATGCCGGATCCATGGCCACCTCTGCCAAACGGNGGGCTGGGCGTGCTGGAGGGCCGCATTTCCAATCGAAAAACATTAATTTTCGGCTGGCTGCACAACAGGGCGGGCCGACGGAATGCAGAAAAGGACGGGCTGGCCAAATTTTTATTTTTAACGCAGTCCGCTCTTGCATCGAACGGCCCGACCTGTTGCATATACAGTATGTTAATTACGTTCCCGTTGGGTATGTTGTTAACTGTAGTTTATGGAGACCTAACATCCTCCCCTTATTTAATCTTGGCTAGTTCTATCTCTAGTGGTTGCAACACAGTGTAGCTGCAGTGCTGTTTTTTTTTTAAACAGCCACACAATATGATTTCATTCAACGTTACAAAACTGTTTTTCGGCAGCATTCCAAAATGTTTACCGAGGCAAGTGCCTCAGTGTTGCTACGGCCTAGATATAGTTTAGTACTGAATGAAGAACATTTGGAAAGGTCATTTACATACATGATGAAATATAATGGGCCAAGAGTGGAACCCTGTGGACCGCCACATGTAATTTTAATAATTTTAGATGTTGCACAAACGTGAACTGTCTACAATTTGACAAGCAGCTTTCCATTAACACAGTGGTATACCTCTAATTTAAAAGCTCATTTCCATTTCTTTAAGTAAGATTTCATTACTGACAGTAGCAAATGCTTTCGAGCAGTCTATAAATAGCGAACAAGTGTGCAGTCCTTAGTGGTGATTGGCTGAAAGGTTAGAATAAATATCTTCTAGTGCCAAGGCTGTTGAAGAATTTGGTCGAAATCCACACTGATGTCCAGACAATAAACTAAAATCTTTCAGGTAACAATATAATCTGTCATGCAACAATTTTGCTAAATTGTGGTAGTAAGGAGATTGGTCTATAATTACTTCATATTGTTGAGTCTCCTGACTAACGTAAGGGTACAATCTGAGCTTCCTTTAAATAGTTGGGATATATGCCTTCTGTCACGCATCTGTTGAAAATATGAGTTAAAAAAGGTGTCACTGCAGAGTTAGATAATTTAAGAAATTCAGTTGGAATGTCACCGTGACGAATGGCTCTTTACTCATCTCATTTGCTAATAAGGGTTTGCACTTATTCACTTATTTTGTGTAGAAAAAATTAAGATTTTGTGTAGCAGCTAAATTTTAAGGAACGAGAGGACGGGACACTCCCGTCACCACGGGGAACATTACACCTCCAAACAAAGCTCCAAGCCGCCCCAAATTGAAACAGTAAATCAGATACGTATTTACCAAGTTTTAGAATGTCAAGCCCCCTTATTGAAAACTTTCTAGCGACGGTTCTGGAACGGGGTATATTCGATGCCATTCGTTCACCAACTTTCCCGAAAAATGAATTAGAAGCAGATTCCTCGAAAGCTCACAGCAAACCGGAGTCTGGATTTCTCAACGACACGTAGGGGAATCCGCCAACTCACGTTTGAAGAAACGTAGAAAATGTGCTGAAGCAAGAACTTAAAAAACTGATTGAGCAAGAACGCTTAAGCATTTTACAGACCAAATGGTGGTGGCCAGCTATTCCGAGCTGAACAGACCACCAGCGCCTAACAATATGTGTGACTCGTAGCAGTGGTTGCTTGAAGCTGGGTTTCGGTGATAACAGCATCATAGCGTCGAAGGGGCCTTTTCCCCTGGATTTTGACATTAGATATTTTCCTTTTAACTTTTTAGTGGTAAAACGTTTCTCTACTTTCTCGTTGGCAAAATAAGATTTCACCCTGCAAAAATTCTTCCGACGCCGTGAACAACATTACCTAAGTCTTGCACTAGTTTTTTCGTCGTTTCAACCGTAAGCATTTGCTTGCAAGTTACAGGAGTGAACAAGCGTAAATACTACGCAATGGATTTTTTATTAAAAAATTTTGCGAACGGATTTGGCTGCGTCGCAATGGCGGAGACTTAAGCATTTACAAGCAGACGACTTTGGGTCTTGGGTCCCGGCTTTGAATACTGAAGTATCGGTCGCTACTGTATTGCTTGTATGGACGTTATACAAGCAAACTCACCACTTGAAATGAAGTTCTTCCCAATATATTTTGAGCAGCAACTGAGGCTTTTCGTCACACATTCATTCATTTATTTATTTATTAGTAAGCCACACTGGATGGTGATTTTCAAAAGAACTGAAAAGTTGCTGCGTGACCTTCCAACGCAATGAAAAGATGCGCAGCACTGCGAGAAAATAAGAACGAAAACACTGGCACTTGATGATATTGCAGTGATCGGTGCAAAGAACATATGATCGACGTGCGAAGAACAAAGAGGGTGAAGAACGGAACTAAAAAGAATGTCATCTTTGGCAGGAAGGTCGTGGTGACTGCTTCATTCAACTCCTGTAGGCAGCAACGAAAACAAAAGTGAAAAATACGAAACAGTCGTGCGTTCAACGCTGGAGCGAGCGAGCTTGGACACGCTTGCTGCTTCCAAGCCGGAACAGGTGACATTGTCGGCCGCAGTCCACTTACAGCACACTTCAACAAGTTAGCAAGCAACCAACGCAAGTGTCAGTAGACAGACACAAACAATAATATGTAAGTTTGGCTGTTTTTTCTGACTTTTTTTAGAATCAATACTTGCAATTAGAACTAAAGACCTCAAAAACTTGTCAACAGGATGAGAGTGCTGGGACGTCGCATAGAATATTTTTGTAGCTTGGATAACTGCTAAAAGGTTTTTGCCGCGGCAGTGTCTGCTACAGACCATCAATGCCCACTGTACCTTGCTTTGTCAACTCTACAAAAGGTTTTTAACTAGCGAAATGAAAACTGCGCTCATTGACAATATATTTGTAAGACATGAGTACCGAACGGAGGACTGCAGAAAATTTGCGGATTTGGACCGGACTTCAAAAGTTTCTTTTTCTTGGAAACTTTTAATTGGTGAATAATGAGATATGAACGTGGTCATCAGGCAAGATGTTTCAGAGGATTGTTACGACCATTGTTCTCTAAACAGTACCGAAGAGAACACAATTTGGAACAAGTTTTTACCAATGTGTCAGTAGCTCAAATGGAGTCACACCACTGGTTTGGGCCCATCCCGTTCCGCACTGATGGGATTTAAGATTTCCCTTCATATCTTTGATTTATCAGATCAGCAACGCTAGTTGGCTGCAAATAGCAAAGTTATCTTCGAATCTTTTCATTAGGAGCTTAAAGTTTTCTATCCTTTTTTACAAGACTTATTGCACTAACTAGTACTTGGTAGACGTTTTGTTGCATGTTGGCATGCCGTTGTGGAAAATCAAGTCAAACATTTTGTTTGAACAACTGTTCAGAAAACTGACTGTCAAAGTAGGGGTGCCCTTAATGCAGTGATCGGCAAACTTTCGTTATGATGGCCCAAACCAGGCTTTCAGTCGAAATTAAAGACCCTTGCTTATTCCTATTTCTCATCTAATTTTAAGCTTATGCTGTATTCAGTTACCTGTTAGTGTCATAACCCGTACAATGACAAAGACAGTGCTTTGTTAACATCAATCAGTCTTCCATAATTGTTACAGTAACCTATGTATTAGCCCAGGCAACTAGTGCAGGACTGTAGCTCTCACATACCACGCGGCCCACAACAGAAAGTGTTACGAGGCCCAATAAAAAGTGTTAAACGGCCCACAATTGGTCAGAAGCCCACAGTTTACCGACCACTACATTAATATTTTGTGTAGCCTACTCTCTGCAATCAATGTATCAGTCTCACAAATTTGCCAGTGTTGTGCTTATAATATGCTTTAAGCGTGATAGCTGTATCAAGATTGCTTCTGTATCATGTAATCACGCTACCTTGTATTTGGGCATGAGTAGAAGAGCAACGGCTTGTTCTTTGCTTGCCTAAGTAAACGAACTGTTTATGCAATACAAGGTGTTTTGAACTGATGACTCTGTGATATCAAATTATGAATAAAGCTATTTCACAGTTATTTCACTGAAATTTGGGTAAGCCAGAGATATCTACAACTCTTATAGATATCCCAGAAGCAAGCCCATGATAAAAATAGTGGACCAGGACTGGGTGGATGGAGTCAAAATACCAAATTTGAAGACTGCACCGGACTTTGAAAATCCGGTTCTCGCTCATATTTGTTGGCCACAAGTCAATAAAAGCCAGCTTGTTTCTTAAGGCCAATCTACACTGAGGAGTTGCCAGAAGTAGCCGCGCACGATTCTTTGCTTGTTTTATTGCGCCCAGGAGTTACCGTGCCGAGCCTTGCACGAGCGCAGAATTGCCCGACGCAATAAAACAAACAAAGAATCGTGCGCGGCTGCTCCTGGCAACTCCTCAGTGTAGGTTGACCTTCATGGTGACGCGGTAGTCACCTACAGGCAAAAGCAGTTTTGCTTAAAACACAAGAACCGATCACTACGTGACGAAAGCGAGAAGTTGGAATTACAAAGCAAGAAGAAAACGCAAAAACGCAGTTAACAGACATTTTTATCCTGCTATGCATACACGTCGCAGACATGCTAAATTCATCAAATGACTAGTGCAGACTTACTTAAACGAAAATCAAACGGTTTTTAAACGGACGTTTCGTAACAATCACGCTACCTTCAGTCGAGTTGGTGCAGATGGCGAGGGCCGACCCTTGCGAAGACGCAGCAGTTACAAAGTTCTGGCTTAAGGTCAAAGGGGGCAAAGTATTGAAAGAAGACCATCCTCCGAAAGCGGGATAAATCGATCTAGAAAAGTCGAAGTGTTCTGCGTTTTGTGAAAACGACCATGCAGTATATTCTTTGAATCACAGTAGATTCAAACTTGATTCAATACAGCATTGCCAGAGCTTCGATCCGCACTTCTATACCAGCGAACGATGGTGATGGGTCGTTGCCTAGAAGGGAATTTCATGCCCAGCGGCACCTACAAAATTGCCACTACACCCTTGAGTGTTACACATCCACTTTACACTTATGAAAATAGGGCGTGGGGAATGCTCCTTTGAAACGAAAAAGACGCTTTGAGATTTATTTCTGTGAAGGACTTGAAAAAATGTCAAAGAAAAACTGTTGGTGCTACAGTGAGACGAAAGGTAGTGTGTGCGAAGCCTAACTTTGCAAAGTTTTGACAATGTTACTGGAACAAACAAAAGGTGGGTGCAATCAGGTCTGCAGATAAACTACTATCAATTCCGAATGTTGTTAATACTGGGTGAAAAATTTCCAACCGATATCTATCCTTGCCCGACCGAATTAGTGGGTAATACAACCGCTTGCCCTGGTTATTTGCAGCATTTTTGACACCCACACAGGGTCCGGTCAAATAATTGAAAAAAGTTTTTTTTCTTTACAGCCTTCTGGCCGGAATGACGCATCGCGCAGAAATAGTGGGGACCGATGCACAGACCCCTCGGGAAAAACTGGCCCGATGCAATGTGAGCATTGCACCACTTCATTAAACTGCACAGTCAAAGCAACCAACAACGACACTGAAGTGGAACGACCGAGTCGTTAAAGCCGGTAATCATGTTTGGCAGAAAATGCAACGAAAATCATAGCCTCTGACCTTTCCCTACTTTTCTGTACGTTAACGCTACAGAATAAATATATCGAATACTCAACTGCAAATTTGTCACTGGAGCGCCGTTGGGGTCGATGACCCCTTGACTGAAGAAAAAGTCAGGAGCCGCACCTACACAAGACAACCGTTGTGGGATGGTCACGGAAATAAGACGTCTGGTGCGTTTTGCTTAATCTTGCCAAAATGATACGAACCTTGCATGGGGCAAATAACAGGTTGCATGCAAATGTTTTGAACGCATGGTGACGTCATGCAGTAGTGCCAAGCATTCACCGTTACCCACAGACAGGAATAATTTAACGAAATGTTTCAGCATGTTACGGTTAACGTACAAAAGATATTCTGCCTGCACTGGTCCATGTGGATTATTTTAGAATTCCATAACAATAGGTACGTACAATTAACAAAAATTGTGATAAAAATGTAAAATGTTCGAATTTAGACAGTACTTACTATTTACAAAAACACGCAGTGTGATTCCTGAAACTTAATCTACCCAATCGCGCGTCCATGCAATGTTTATGATGTACTTGACCCAATCATGAATCAACAACTTATCAGTTAAATAAAATCATTAAAGCGAAGATCAATCGCTCGTAACCTACTATAATAGCAAACACATTTCAGCGAATTCGAATGTTTCTTTTTGCGCCAACCCGTTTCTCATACACGTAACGATAGCTGGTTACTTGCATCAGATCTAAATTCGCATGGTGTTCTGTAGCACATCCAAATTGCAAATGTTAAATTAGAAGTAGAAACTGAAATGCCAAGCATGCTGGACAGCGTTCATAACAAACAGATCTTTAGAGCAAGACTTTTGTCTTAATCGGAGCACATCACCAACCTGATTTCAATTCGGACGATTCGTCGGCTTTTTCGGACGACTGCGAAGTGTCGCAGCTTGTGTCTGAACTCGAGCTGGTCTGACTCATGCTCATTTCACAATCGTCCTAACGTTTAACAGGAAATGTTAAAATAACAAAACTATCTGTTCTTATTGTGGAGTTTTGACAAACGAAACATTTAAGATATTTAATGAGTAAGTGTCTTGCAAATGAATGCCTCGCAGTCCAACCATAACCAGACGTTAAACTACAGCAAAGAACAACCATAAGTAGATGCGTTATGCAGATATGACGACACCCAGACAAGAGTAACAAACCTTTGCTGAATGCAGGTTTTCATTGTCTGCTTCTGTAAAGCAAGAAATCTTATGACTATCGCAAATAAAATACAATTTTTACAAAAATCGCATTGGAAATACCGAAACATTCACTTTTTGTACATGAAGCGGACGCTACCAATTGCTCATTTATTGATGCGTTCGTGCTACTAAAACTCTCATCATTGTATTCACAGTTTCAAATATGTTGTTATTACAAACAACATGTCCGCCATTTCACACCCAGCGTTTCAGCTGAAACTAACAACATATGTTGGTTCCTTCCATAGATGATAAAGAACGTGCCAAACACTGGTACCGAACTCTAATCGACAGTAGTACCAACGGTTCTTATTCACGTTAGACCATCGCACATTTTAAAATATACTCCCAGGGCCTAGTCCGAGTTTGATGCACTACCGACCGCTTTTGAAAAACAGCAGAAAACAAGCTTTGCCGTCTTGCATACATGATTTAACTGTTGCCAGTATGAGAGCTCACGCGTTTTGATTGATAAACGCCAGGGACGAGTATCAGATCCGGACTATAACCTTTTTTTTTTAACCACGACTGCAAATCACTTCAAAATTTCACGATCAAGATCGGTTTGGACTGAGTTATAAAAACGACTACTGCAGTTTTGTTGTGAAAAAGCGGTATTTTTGGACTTGGACTGAGACTAAAAAATTCAGGACTGGATCTTAATTGTAAAACATGACAGTCCGCTCAACTCTAGTGAGCGATTGTAAGGTCGGGGATCATTTTAAGAGGCCCGAGTGACCTTGGAAAGATCGCCAAAATTACAAGGTTTTTCATGATTTATTAGAAATGGAACTAAAATTTTCACAAAATTGTAATATTAGCTGTGACTGAATGACCAGTTTTTCCATTTCAGCGATATTCACCCAGTATTTGCTAATATTTGGAACCGTAAATTTGCCAGGAAACTGAGACAGCTGGTGTTGTTCACACGTTTGTTGGTGACGAACTTTCCAAGAGAATGTCACTCCTACGTCAAAATTAATTTTCAAATGTAAACCTGCAGAGTGCAGATTGTCTGGGAGGGAAAGGTGGCTGCTTACGCTGTGAAACATATGCGGATGAGATGTTAACGGCGAAGCGTAAGCGAGGTCTTTTTTAAAGCACTAATCATTTCCGTCGGAAATTTTTTATTTTGGAACGTTGGCATTTGGGTCAAGCACACTCTTCAACCACAAACACTGCATGACTTCAAAAACTCAAAGTTGACTCGTGTTTTATGACATAACCCAAGGTCGAGTACGTAACAAGCATGCACTTTCGTCACCAAAGCCGGCCTACAACGAATACTTGAAGCAAAATTTAAAAATTAGGATATTCCATCTTAGTTGGGGTAAACTTGGCTGCATAATGGGAGATGAGTCAGACAGCAGAAGAAGCAAAAAGCACTCCTCACCTGGTGCATCTGAAACGTTCTGCTCATCTTCAGCATTGCATGCGGTTGAATCGGCACCTGGACATAAATAAATGAAGACACTGCTAATTTGACAAATCTTAACACCCAACCCAGAGGCGCCGTTTTTTGACTCCCGATCTACTGAAAGGAGGCGGCAAGTTGCTCCAATGTATGAGGTGGATGCAAGGCTTATGCAGGCTGCGATGCACATATCACTGCTTGCCGCTTCCCACACGCCAAGTCTTTTCACTGCAATCACGCGTTGTCAATCCTGCGCCAGTCGTCGGCGCAGGATTGACTGCATGTGATGGTTGGTTCAGTCCTTGCTGATGTACAGGCTCGATTTTCAGGTGCGAGACTCGCGCAAATAAGTTGATCCAAACGAGCTGTCAGGTTCAAGGAACCATCTTCTGAGATTGGGATACTTCTCCATNCCAGTAGTTCTAAGAACACTGCATGCTCTCCAGGTTGGGCGGATGTTAATCGATATGGCTTTAATCTCTGTTAAAACGCCGCGTGAACTCCGACGAAATGGTCCT
>JGI24159J19872_10003497_pt1 | contig 19598 bp, 11 predicted proteins | sample Ectturendosymbi4_FD_19872 | JGI IMG/M metagenome (IMG submission 19872) | reverse complement strand
TTCTGCTATTCACGACGTGATCATCGATAATAAACATTCGTTCATTAGCAGCGCTGGTTGCCGTTACGCAGAACGTATTTCTTGCAAGACCGCTGAGACCTGGAAACTCCAATCTGTGGTCTAGCTACCACTGGAGAATGTCTCTACACCAGTTATGTCTCACCCGAGGCCCCCATACAGCCCAGTAAGCTTTTCGTTATTGTGTATGTACCAGTGGCTTAGCAAGGCCAAAAGTTTTGGGGGGACAAAAAATTTGAGGGAGACAAAATTTTTGATTTTAGGCTAGCACCAGTATTTTGTTTGGGATGCCGCCTCTCAAAGCACAAAATGACTAGATATTCAAAAAATTGTGGGGCATGGGCCCCTGGGTCCCCCTAGTTATGCGTATGGTACAGTATGTAGAATACAACCACAGCCTGGCTTTAATTGTATAATCTCAAATTCGACGTTTTCGATGCAATGGTCTATTGCGCCTGCTTATCATGTACTGCGCATGCGCACTGGTAGATTTCAACCTGTCTAATCACGTCTGGGTGCAAAACCGATTTACAGTTTTCTGATTTTTACTCATGTGTTCCTCTGCGTTAAGTTGGTTTCTAACTACCCTTGTTCTTCCATTAGCACTAGCACTAAATTTGCCAATGGCATCGCGCTTTGGGAGTGATTACAAGCACCATGCAGCCGTTGCCGTTGCAGTTAGTATTCAAATGCTCTCAGTAGAGTTGAACTATATTTGGTTTGCTAACATGAAAGTAAGCCATTCAATGTGCGGCCCACACGAAGATACTGCATGACATAAATTTTGGTCCATGCAGAAGGGCATTTCGGTTGGCAAATTCAGCAACCCGCACAAATAATTATTTATCCCGTGCCCGACCCGCACCAAGTTCAACCCGCGCTCGCCCCGCACCCGCACGCATAACTCTGCGGTTTCCCGCACCCGCCCTACAAATGAGGGTACCCGCAACTCGCGCTGGTTAAACGCCCCTCGCAGGATTCCAACACGTGCCAGCACACTTGGCCCATTGCTGTACAACGTTGAAGTCGTATTGAATCCAAAGCCTTACTTAGGTTATGAATCAGAAAAACAGCCAGCAAGAGAAGTGTTCTGCCTGGAGTCTGAAAGACCTCGAAAAATGTCATTTTTGTCTAGTGCAGTGGTTCCCAAACTATGCGCCGCGGCACNTTGCTGCGCCGCCAGATGTCATTAGGTGTACCGCAAAAATATTAAATTAAAATCAATCAAGTAGAGTTTCTAANATTCCACCCTGCCGACTTCTGTCAGCACAGCACACTCAGTGCTACGACAATCGGGCTATAGCTTATGTTGCTACTTAGCGGATATAAAACGTAATTATACCTGCCATAGATTGAATACGCTTGTGAGAGCAGTATCATTCAATCATTTTCGGAGAATTCATATGGAAGACATGAAAAAGCTTTTTCACACAAACAAAAAACATTGTTTGGCATTTTTAAAAATCTCCGGCTCATTTACCGCTGTCGGCTTGGAATTATTATGAAACAAGTACTTCTCCATGGGGAAGTACTTGTTTCAAAATAATTCCAGAAGAATTAAATCAAGTTTTAAAGCAAGTTGTGGAAATAGTTAATTTCATCAAAACAAGACCATTGAAGTCTCGTTTATTTGAGAAAATTTGTGTTGATATGGACTCTGAGCACAAACGTTTGATTCTGCACACTGAAGCGAGGTGGCTCTCAAGAGGAAAGGTGCTGTGTCGTGTGCGTGAACTACACAAGGAACTACATGTATTTTTCAAAATAGAAAAACATGAACGCTTCTGTGAATATCTTCAATGTTAATTTTGGCTTTCAGGACTGGAATATTTGGTAGAGATATTTGCACATCTTAATTGCCTCAACACAGGCATGCAAGGTAGAGAAGAAAACATCCTTACATCATCAGATAAGCTGGTTGCATTTAAAAAGAAAGTTGCAATTTGGAAAAACAGAGCTAAAGATGGTAACTTTGAAATGTTCTCTTTAGTACGAGAAAGCTGCATAAAGAAAATGAGTCCCATTTTATTTCAACACTTGACAACTCTGGAAGAAAAATTCTACTTTTACTTCCCATCACTGAAGACTGATGAGTATGACTGGGTTCGAAATCCTTTCATAGAGAGTTCATCTACCACTGGTCTTCTATTATGTGAAAAAAAGGAGTTGTCATGTATTTCTAGTGACCGTGGACCTAAAATCAAAAATGTTGAGGTACCTATAGATACATTTTGGATTGCTGTCAAAGAAGAATACCCTTCATTAGCTAAGAAGGATTTGAACATTTTGATGCGTTTTCAACATATCTATGTGAACTTGGATTTTCAACACTCCACAATATAAAGTCCAAACAACGAGAGCGGCTATGTTGTATTGAAGGAGAAATGAGGGTTTGTCTCTCTGAAATACGTCCTAACATTGAAACCATTGCCAAAAAACATCAAGCACATGTATCGTGCTGACAGATTTGTTGCACTCTTGTCATAAAGACGCAAGTACACTAAATTTCCTGGGAACTTTAAGCAATATTGTCTTGATTTTCCGTTAGGATGTGAAAAAATTATATTCAAATAAATTTTTTATTCAAATGTTCGAAGTGCGCCAAATAATTTCTAAAATGCGCCTTGAAAGAAAAAAGTTTGGGAACCACTGCTCTAGTGCGATACGCAATTAAATACCTCGTTCACTTCAAGAATTATAAATAGAACCAGACACAATTGGCAAACTTGAAAATGCAATAGTGAAAATTAATTATTTTATTATACAATGGCAAAACAGAGATAATTGGTTTTTGGCTGAAGTATCGCAACAGAAAAATGCTGTTCAACAAAATCCTCAAACAAGGTTGGTCGATTTTGAGAAACGTACTTTATGCACACTGTGCTCCATTACTAAGGTAGAGCGCATTTTTGGGCAGATGAACATTGTGAAAATAAAGTAAAAAAATGAATCATGACCTTTCAAACGCTATTTTAACAATTTGAGCAGAGCTGAAGAGCGAATGATATCCCAGACACAATAACTAGTGTTACTTGTAGTATAGTTTGGTGCATGATCAACAGGCTAGTACTTGCACTAATGAAAATAAAACAGATCGATTTTGACCGTTTGTTTTTAGATTAGGAGTCTCAATCATCACCAAAACCTTTCATAACAGTAGTGGATCTGCCGGGTGCTGATGTTGCTCCACTGACTGGTTATTCAAAAAGTTTCTTCGTAGATTTCTTGCTTCGAACGAGTATTTTTAAGTGCCAAGTGCTTTTGTATTTCTGCATGACGTGTTCGCTGATCTTGATATGCTAACTGTGTTGACTTTTAACTGCATAACTTTGAAGGTGGCATTTGATTTGGCTTAATTTTTGAATATTTGGCCTACTTTTGCCTTTTTAGAACTAAATAAGATTTATTCCAAATGAACTGTGGTGGTAACGCTGCAGAGAAAATCCTTAGAAACTGTCAAGCTGAGAAAATGATTGTGCAGTCTTTTTTTTTTGCTGCACGATATTGGCCAGTTAAATAATGGTCAGGAGAAATAAGTCAAAGGTAAACTCATTGCGGTTTGTTTAGGCCTCATTGACCCTTTCTGATGACTTAACTATGATATATTGGCAAGGCATTTGGCATTAGAAGGATCATCAAACAGACTATCATGTGAAGTCAGTTCTTCTCGACTCGCTTTTTCTGCCTTAAGTAGAAACGTTAATACCTGGAACGCTAAATCATCCAANCGCCAAATTTTTGACCNGTCGTCTAAAAAGGTGTTTGCATATATGTATTTGGCTCCGGGCCAGATTTTCAACTTACGGAACTGCCAGCTGTCCGCTTAGACAGTGACTGAAGTAAATCTTGCTTCTGATGCTAAATTCATTCGTATTGGTTTATTTATCACTCTGGGTCATTTGTCTCTCCTACATAACGTAGGCTACTCTTAACATGACATTTCAATTTGCAAAGTCTCTGAGAACGTTTATGTTGAGATTACGACCTCTATTAGCAGTAAACAGAAATTTATTGACTCCAGACCAAGACGGCCAGTTGAGGTGATTCAAGGAAGGCAAACAATCGGTGTTGAGCTAATGTCCAATAATTCAACAGTTGCCTTTTATCTAGGATCTATTGTTTGCCGTAAGATAGCAATAAACCTCAACACGCCGATATATTACTCTTGGGAAAAGAGATCTGCCAAGCACTTCATTTCTTGGCTGTGCTGACTCACCTTAAATAAGGTGCTGCAAAGAAGTCACCAAAGTGGAATGATTCTCGCCGTTTTTTAAATTGACGAGTTGTTGCTAGGCAGTGCTTGTTACAGCGACAAAATGGCGGTCCCGATCTGAAAAAAACTTTGCTACACCTTCGTCATATATTGCAACCCATCAGTGGCGTATAACTAGAGCTTTGCATCAAGGAGGAAAGCTTAGATGAAGAGAGCATACTGGCCACCATACGCAGAGACGGATATAGGGAGCGCAGGGCCCTAGGCCATCTTATTTTTTGGGGCCCCACAGGGGCGTAACGATGGGGGGCAAGTGGGACACATTTCTCCGGGATCCGAATCACTATGGGGGCGCCGAATCACTGTGGTGGGCGCCAAATGACTGGGGGTTGAGGCGCCGAAAAGTCCCAACAAAGTCACAAGTACTTACTTCAATCCAGAAAATTTGCTTCCGAAAGATATCAGGTCGGGCGCCAAACTTGCGCCTTGCCCCGGGCGCAATCTAACCTCATTACGCCCCTGGGGCCCCACGCAGGTGTGACCTTTTTGACCGTTTGTCTGAAAAACGTGAAAGTATGCCCCTCTTGTGTGTAGTGTCCCTTCATCAGTTTATCTTTTGTTGTGCCGACTTTGGTACTACAATTGCCTCAGATCTTCTACAGAAATTTCGTACATTCTTCTAAGGAACAAATGGTATTGCGGCCTTTTCTTGGAATTTATAGCTCTTTCGTGTAGTTCAGAAGTTCTCTTCGTTAAATGTCCGTGATTTCTAGCGTTTTTCGTAGGTTTGTTTTTCAGGGATATATACATTTTCATGTGGGACCGTGTTGCCGCCCTCAAAAATGTTGTCTAATTGTCGATCTGATTACCTGTACATAAACTCCTTCTTCACAGTAATAGTAACCACATATTGTATGAACCAAACAAACACGATCCATTCAGTGGACACAAGGCTTATGCCGTTTTGAAGAAATCTAGTCAGAACAACCAAACGTAGGATTCAATACTGACAATATTGCTTTTCATCGGAGTTTTGCAGCGTCTTGCGTTGCTGCGAGCTTTTTTTCAGTGGAAAGCTGAACATCAATTTTTTTCTTTTCCGGTCTTTTTTTGTAACCGCTTTCATACAGACGGCCTGCATCTGTCTCACTCCCAGATGCACAGTATTGTCGTGTTGTTACTGTACCGATAAGAGTCTAGAGTAGACATTTGCATTTCCGCTCGTTTCAAGGTAAATTGGGAAGTTATGCCTCTGCACAGTTTCGCAAATTTTTTGTTGATATTAAGTCGTCATAGGAATGAGTTGCCCGTGACCCCCCAAAACGCGGGGTCCTAGGCCATGGCCTAATTGGCCTATGCGTAAATCCATCACTGACCATATGGTGCCCACTAGCCAACGCTCAGAAAAAAGCTGAAAAATGATTGTGAATCCGGATGTGGATGTACATACTAAAACCTGAAATCACCAGAAAACACTCCGAAAAACTCAAAAAGCAACCTAATGAAAGTCAAAAGAATACTAAAGCCGAAATATAAGCTAAGTGGGACCAGATGTTTACCTTTAGCTTGCCAGAGGGGATGGTTCACACCACTGCCCCCACCAGTGTGCCGCTGTAACCCTTGCTCTAAGCATGGGTGCAGGAGCAGGCAAATTTTTTGGGGCGCGGAAGGAATTTTGCCTTTTGCCCGGATTCTCCCAAACTTGCCCGAAAAATATTTTTGAAAAAGTGACCTCCAAAAAAACGCTCTTCATCTTCACGTGAATTCGGGCGCTATATGACCTATAAAAAAGCTCTCCATGTCAACTCGGGTTCCATTTCATATCAATTCGAGCGCCATTATTTTCAAATCAAAGCATGTTGGCGTCACTTTTGCTCAGATTTTCAGGGAGTATTAGAAGGTTCTCAGAGATTTTGCCTGGATTTTAGGGGATTTTGCCCAGATTTTCACCAGATCAAAACTTTTGGGGGTGCGGTTGCATCCCCTGCACTCCCGCCTCCTACACCAGTGACTCTGAGGTTACTTTATTTGCTTTGAACAAACTTTCCTGCGAAAAGGCAATGAAGCACTTACGTTGCAGAAAAGCACAAGATCAGGGCAGCGATACCTTTTAACAAAAAAATAACACAACATTTTANACACTGCAGTGGCCAAATTGTCTTTTCCTTTATTGTGTTGAGATTTATATACGCTGCACTTTAAGCCATGCGAGGCATTGATNNTGAGGCAGTGACTGCGTTGTGGTCTTTATCTATGAACTATNACATGTCAATGGTGCAAAAAATCCGTGTACAAAACCATTTTTCCTCAAATCACGAAGGAAAAAACAAACACAAAAACAGGTCTCCATTTCAATGTTTCAACTTCGCACTGGTCACTGTGGGCTAAACAGTCACATATTTAGGCTTGGACTCTATCCCAATGGATTATGGCCCAGTGGTTCATAGCTTGGGGTAAATTCATCCTTGGGGGTAAATTTCATCTTCCAAAGGGGTAAATATACTGAACTATAAATTGCAACCCATGTAAATTTTTATGAATGATTCTAAACTGTAATAGTTGTTACTTTCGTATTTTCAATAAATTAGCACCATTGAGTGTGATGGGGTAAATCTTGTATCTTGTTTCATAAAAGGTAAGAAATGTAAAAAAGGTTAAGAACCACTATGCGAACATTGTCACACCCCAGAAGCAGTCAGTAACTTTCTTACCATCTGTGCCACGTCAGTCTGGTCAAATACTTAAAGATCAACTGACATGAATTTTTTGTTTGAATTTTTTGTTAACATCGACAGAACTTTTCGTTCTGATGCTAATAGGGTTGCCAGGTGTCCGGTATTTCACCGACCTGGCTGGTGTTTTACTGCTACTTTGGTATAGGCCGGTACAAAGTCACGTGATGCGACTGATTCGTGTCATGTTCTTGTGAGTCGAATTCCTGCGCTGGTCTGTATCTTGCAATGTACAGAACACGGTTGCCACTGATGTCGCTCAATCAGATTAAACGACACGCGCGTGTCTGCGAAAAAAGCAGAGCATACACAATGCGAAAGTAATTATGTTGGCGGTTTGATCAAACAAATTGCTGGCAGCAACCACTTAAATGCTTTTAACTGAATGCGATTTAGATCCTTTGTTTAAATTTGCAGATGTTTTCTCAAATTCAAAATTGTGTTCTAGTGCCATTTTACTTTGCCTCCCGCCATTTTTAAATGAAAACGCATGGAAACTACATTTCAGCAAAGTGATAGGTTAGCGTTGATTTTGAGGCAAAAGCATGAAGTAGATTTGCCTCATTGGCCGCAATTAGTCAGGACAAATGTTTCGGAATGTTCTGTCAGATGTTTCCGTGACACTATTTGAAAACTCCAAGGACTTGATTTGCATACCAACAGGTGACAAGAGACTGTCGCCGAGTTTTTCAAACTATAAAAACAAATTGAAATGTTTGTTTGTGGTGACGCGCTTTATTTGGTATGAACAAATTCACAAATAATAATTCCTCCATTGCAATTGAAAATGCTTTGGTTCAAAGTTTAATAACAGTTACCTTACCAACAGTCGCTATCTCTTGCAAAAAATCGTTCTTTTATAATTGAAAGTTTTTTAAGAAGTACAAAATATTTATGAAATTTTGAGGTGATTTCCGGTGCTGACAAGCATTAATACAAGCTGAAATTTTTTCTTTTTTAATACAAGTTGAAGATCTTTTTTTTCGAGACAAAAAGATTGGTTTGAGATTAATCAAACGCTATAATGTTTGCTAATCCAATAACACATGCTCACGTAGTACAAAGGTTTGGAAGATCTTTTAAGTGAAGGATTGGGAAAGAGGAAGCTGGCATGGATGAAATTAGCCATTTCTCACGGCTGTTTGATAAGTTTCTACTTAGAATGCATGATAGGAAGTTTCCAGGTAAAATAAATATACAGGCTTCCAATCATTTTATTTACCTAACCAAAAATTAAACCGTGAATATTTGTATGCATATTTTAGTTTGTATTTATGTATTTTTATATAAAGTCGGAAGACCAGAATGAAATTCCAACTGTGTTTAAAACGTTTCCTTAGAACGTTTTTAAAACGTTGTTTAGAGCGGTTGATCAGCCAAGGATCATGTCGCTGCCTTGAGGCGGAGATTAATATTATGAAACAAAACGCAATCCTGCAATATTTTGATATGGATCACTGAGTGTATTGCGATTGTTTATTTATTCGTAGTATTTTTGATACACACCGAATAACACCAACGAAAATACAATTCATGCAACAATCTTGAGTCATACAGCGTAACTGCCAATTATCAGTTGTTGCAATTTGCAAATTTAGCAATCACATCAGCCAAGTACATCAGTCACCAAGGTCAAACTTAAAAAAAAACTGTATATGAGTATTGCTTATACNGCGCATGTGTATTGCTAATATATCAGTATTGCTTNTACAGCGCACGTGTATTGCTAATAGCTCATATAATACATGAGCATTGTTTTTCAACAAAGAAAAGATATCTGGTATCAAACACGAATGTAGCCGGTGAGCTAAACCACCGCTCATGGAAACGCAAATCAAAAAGATTTTTGCGCTATAATAGTATTTGAAGACTTCCAAGGTTTCAAATTTAGACGACAAAAATGTGTGCAATCAACGCGCTGTTCATACTACATATTAAAGCTTAATAATGTTTTTGAAACAAAACCGCATATTCGAGTTACAGGTTGCGCTTTGTAAGCTTAAGTCTGCGGCTACATGGAACGGGTAGGGGCAGAGCAGTTGGCCACAAAACATGCAAAGCATTCAGCATTTTTCAAAGCTTTTATCCCCAGCGTATCCGGGCACTGTGTTCTGCAATTTTCCTCCATGCATAACCTTCTGTTCGCTTTGCATTCTGTCACGCAGGTCGAGCACGATTGATGGTCGCAGGTATTAAAGAAGCAGTTCCTCTTGCACAACGGCACTTTGTTGGCTGAGACAAACATAAGTACAAACATGAAACAACAAACTCAAGCAGTCTGGAACTGGAATTTACGAAGTAAGTCGTTTTCCTCTGACCATAATGAGTTTTCCAAGCGAAGGTATATACGCCATTTTTTACTTATTCCTAAATAAACACCATATCCTGGTAAAGAACACTAAAGAAACTATATGTTTTAGTGCTTTGGGAACAATAGTAAAGTGTGAGCATTCAGCTCTGAACAGGCTGAGAAACGGCGACATTATTTAATGGCGCTCATCTGTTTCAACGTAACTATTTTTTTCATATGGATAATATTATCCTCGTAAATATTCTCTTCTACAAATCACGCTTTTCCTGGTGAAAGCAAGAAGTCAAACTTTAAAAAGGATACAAATATTTAGAAGCTTGGTAACAGAAATTGAAAAAGTGTTCGAAAATACATGCTTTTCAGTCGTCATAATTTTGGAAACGTTTTTCGAACATTTTTAAACAATAAAATGACGATTTTTCAATCATTTCATTCAGCATAGTGTCGAGTCCAACAACGTAAGACAATTTGCACAGTTTTGGTAAAAACCAGTCTTCAACAAATCGTAATAATCCCGGTGTTTGAGTAGTAGGAAGTTGGTAAACCCCCAAAATTACACAATTAAAAATGAAAATAGACTTTTTGCTATGGTGCGCAAAAAAAATAAAAAAATGTTGCAAACGGGTTGGCTTCATCCAGTATTTCTATGTTCTAGCTAACAGCTTGGCAACATTACCTCCGGCGCAGTTGGTAATGCAAGTCTTCTTGCAGGATTTGACGGGACTGCATGTTTCGTTGCATATTCTTTTGCATTTCAAATTTTTCATTTCTCGTCGTCTTTGTTGTTTTTGTTGTTTATGAAGCTTTCTTTCCTTTTTCTTTTTGCCACTTTCAACCGTCAACAGTAATCCAAACAGAAGAACCACAAGCAGTATATACTTTGTTGACATAATGCTAACCTCACAGATTTTAACTATTGAATTAGAAGCTTGACGGGCAACTGTTCAAAAGTGCTATGTTAAAATGGAGAATATTAGGAAAGAGCCAAATTGCTTGAAAACATCATTGCTCTCGCAAGCAAGCCAAGTTTTATCTGCCTTATCAACAATACGTGATAAGTGTTGTTTTTTATAGTAAAGTCGTAAAGCCTAAATTTCAATTTGTTGTTACAAAACCTATTAAAGTGATTTTAAAAGCATCTTCTAAATAAACCTGTAAACTGCTGCTATATGTAACCACACCCGATCAATAATTTTCAACAGAACAGGAACTTACAAAACATTTACTTGCTTTGCAAGTCTTTGCGATCCACGGTCTTCTGAATCATGCATTATTAAAAAAACAAGGGGCTCAATCAAACGATCTGCATTTTCATCTGTAGTGTTTGACTAACGTTTTGCATTCTTTGTTTTACGGTGCCGCTGTAGGTGAAAAAATAACTAAATTTTTCCAAAGTTCATCATTTTTCTCATATAATAGAAGTGTGTTTGAGGAAATTCAAAACTGTGAAGTCAATGTTCCACCTCCGAGGTTTTGTTGATTTCTGAAGTTTTCCTGTAAACGTAATTGAAATCCTATAAAATATCGACCCTACGTTGCTGCCGGAGCAGCTTCATTGCTGCCGGAACAGCTTCATTGCTGCCGGAACAGCTTCATTGCTGCCGGAACAGTCGCTGTCCAACAAAAGACAAATACGAAATGTCTCCAAAAAATGTGACCTTCTTTTCACCGCATCAACACACGTTTCGTAACCTCTTGAGTTTATTTCGCGTAATCTTCTTCATATATGCTAAAGTGACAGTGGATGGCTGTAATCACTAAACTGTCGACTGAAACATAACGTGGACCTAACGCTGCCATGCAAACTGGTATGTGTGACAAAGAAAAAGCATTTATGCTAAAGCGGAATGACAGAATATGCAGTGGTTTATCAGAGGTTTAAAAGCAGCAGAAGATGCCCGTCCATGAAAATATTTGATAGTGTTTTGGAAATCATCTCAAAGCGGTCTGGAAATATATGCTGTCTTGTTTACTGCAGGTTACAGCAGCCCAGCTAAACTGTTCAACAAATCTCGGCTATTTTTGAAATGACGTCGAAAACACCTGAATCATGTTTCATGTGCTCTGCTGAAGCACAAAAAAATTTCCGCATCATGTTTAGCTCAAGCATAAAACTTTCACAGAAGCTTTTGGACGATTAAGAGCGCATTTGAAAATGTTGGATAATTCTCTTCACCTACTTTTGCTCCTTGTATGGCACTCTTTTGAACAAAACTTGTAGTCTTAAGTGTCCCTTTCCTTTGTAAGCGTTTTCAGGCCATAGCTACTTCACTGCATCCGGGATGTGAAACGCGTCTCCTTCACTTCAAGTGATGCAGCAGGTGCGCTGGCAGGAAAAACCCTAGCAGGTTGTTTTGCTCACGTGGTGCTGTGTCAGCAAAACATTCTGTTGCTGGAGCAAGAGCCTGTGCAGGGGATGCAAAAATTATTTTGATAAAAAACAGAAAATAAAATTATCTGAAAAAATGCATAAAGTAGCACAAAATCCAAGAAGATATTCTTGCGTAAGTCATGCATCAGATTTATGCTTTTCTTCTATCTATCGCTACAAATGTTCTACATTCAAAGCGCAACCACTATGAACCGAATCGACGTGGCATAACCGATCCTACAGCGCTGCAACGCGCTGTTTAATCCGGTCTCCGAATTCAATGTTCGCCCTTTCCAAGGTCAAAGGTTCTTGGTGCATTTAGTGCCGTCTCAAAGCATCACTTTAATTGATGGCTTGAGGTATGGTGCCGCTTACCCGGCGCGACGATTCGTTACTCCCTTGTGTCCATTTGCGTTAACACAATTTGCGACAACGATGACCGCACAGCTCGTTGTTCTCTTTCTACTCCTCGTGCAAAACGCGCCATAAATTTTCCGCTCCGTCTGCTCCAAGTTGGGTGTTTTTTTCGGTTCTACATGTTGCCTAAATTCTGCCATTTGAAACAGCGAACTTCCTCATAAACAGACTGAAAATTGGAGCTGTGGAACCCAGATCGTTTTGGCACGTGCGCTTTACTGCTGTGACCAACCAATAGAACTTTCGCTGTACCATTTTATACACTTTAATGACTACAACCTTTTCAGCAACGCAGTATAGCAGCACTCTCCATGGTTCTTCGTTTAATGTTAAGCTATTTTACACGAACAAGTTTTTTCTCTGCTTTGGAAGTAATTTATTCGTAAAACAAGCTTTATTTGTGACTCCCCAAATTTCTAGCGTATCTTGTCATTTCGTGCTTTGAGAGGCGATGTCCCAAACAAAATACTGTTGCTTGCTTTAAAGTCAAAGGATTTGCCCTCCAAAAAATTTGGGCTGGCTACGCTATTGTGTGTCAGTAACTTTTGACGAGACGTAACCCACACATTAAAAACACTTTGTATACAAAGAAATCCTTTCCCAGCAAAGAATCAGACACTAAAGATCTTACGAAGTATATATTTCGCCTACTAAGTAAGCATCATCAGCTCTGCGAAATGCATGAAGTATAAACAGAGTTAACTAAAGCCCACAAACAGTAAAGTCACCAATTAAGAAAATCTAAATGAAAAACACTTTGAAGACGAAGCAAGTCAATCCCCTCCGCAGCAAAGCAGTTTCCAAAACTGGCTCGGTGACGCTTAACTGGCTTTTGACTGCAGCAATTGATGCATCGTCTGAAACATTCAATGGCAACGTGATCGCTTCCCACCTTCCTTGAAACGACGCATTGAGGTATTTATAGCGTTTACCATATTTGGCGAGAGATGAATCGCTGTATGAATCTTGACTATGCGGAAGCTGTCAGAAGCCGCAATGCAGCTTGGGCTGCGTGCACACTCGTCTTATTCTCAACCATAAATTAAGAACAGTAGTTCCCTAACTGTGGTGCGTGTACAGCTAATGGTACGCAAAGGCCTTCAAGGTGGTTCGCGAAAGGCCTGCTTTCTGTTTTTCTTCACGAAAAATTTATTCACATCTATAGTTTTTGCCTATTGGGTTCTGTTACTAAACTCCTTAATTTTTGTGTAATTCCCTTGTTGGCTTTTAAATATAGCCATTAGAATTTCTCACAGTCATTTTGTTCATGTCGCATTTGTGTCAATTCTGGTTTTCCAAACTTTTGTGATCGAATGTTATTTGGTAGATTGAGTTTTCCTGGAACAAGGTGGCACGTGGTGATAGTACGGTTCCCACAAATGGTACGCGATCAGAAAAGTTTGGGAACCACTTAAGAAGTAAAAAATTTGAAGCTCGACGACAGCAAGAGAGTGTTTCCTGGTTGATGTTTGGTTGATGGAATTTTCAAGTTCATTTAATACATATTGTAATAGCAAACATTTTGTCGCCGCATGCCAAGCCAAGCAGAACGTGATTTAAAAAAGCAGCAGCCTTTCTTTGACTTTCGTTTATGGAGATATGTTCATTCCTTCGGTCTTCTATTGTGAACTGTCAGTTGTTACTCGATTCATACCTCTTGTTCAAAAGCAAACGAAGAGCACCTTGTATTGCTGAGGGAACAAATGCAGAACTATAGAGAATGCTGACAGAAACAAACCTAGCTTTTCCCGACTTTAAAGCTGATAGACACTTTATATCTTTTCTCCTTGACTACTGCCTTGTCGTGGCGGTAGAGCCTGAGTACCAAGATAGCCTTGAGAGCTACGCCAGCGAGAGTTTATTCTTCATAAAGGTCACCCATGCTAGACATATCAAAAGGCAGAGGTGCGGCAAAAGTACTTTCAAACTGATCTGTTAGCAACAGGGTTGAACAGATGCTGCAACGACAAAGCTGCAACCTAACAGCGTGATTTTTGGTTTTCATGCACAAGGTCACTACTGTGGGCGGGGCAGTCACTACTGTGGGGCAGTCACTACTATGGGGCAATCTGGTTTCGCCCCAGCGGTCGCGTCTGTTTCTCCTCTGGGTCCGACGTACCCCAAGCCTGGAGAAAAAGATCTGTCCTGGACAAGCACTTTTTTCGTTTTGTCCTGGCGCTGGTCGCCACTAGTAAACATGAAAAGCCGCACAAGGATTTCTGCACAATTGGCAGACGCAGGGTTGTCCCAATCGAAAACTCTTCTTCTGGCCGGCGTAGCTCGCGTCCGAGGCAGGTAGCTCTTTAAAAATGTTATCAGAAGTACTCTCTTCAGCAAAAGCAAGCAAGAAACCCCACATGAGGCACAAAAATTTTCTCTTTTTTGTTATTGGTGAACTGAAAGTACAGGAGGCCTACCAGTTTGCATGCACCAATTTACACATATGTGAAAAGAAATTTGTTCTACCAAACAGCAACAACTCGAAGAAAGGGACAGCAAACGTGAAAAAACATAAGCCCACTGAAAGACACATTGCACAAAAGAACAGACTGGTAAAACCTTACCAGCAACTTTGCGTAAAGGTCACATGCGTCTCTAGCTACCTTCATTCTTTGCGTTCCAAAGCAATAAACTGAATGACATATTGAGTCAGTATATTCACCAAACACCTCATATTTAAACACGAAAGCCCTCATACAAAATATTTTGCGGCTGAGAATAAACTTGTTACAGTTTTGAAGAACGTGCACGACAACATGACCATCTACTGTACAATGTGCCCAGTTGAAAACATTTAATATTTGCATTATAGCAACGAAAAGTTCATTGATTGATGCATTCACTGCATCAAACATAACTGATGCGTTTTCGAACTTTTTAACAAATTATTAGAAACGACTCATGCAACTGATGACGGCATTTGCAGGCAATAGCTCGTTGATCCTGTTGCGAATGCCAAAAAACCTGTACTTGTGTTGAATTGCAGTACAATGCTGTGTACGCAAACCTAGGGAAAAAAGGGAGCATTAAAAAACAGACAGTAACAAAAATACATTGGTGAATCATATATTTACTGACTGGATTGAAAAACTTTTTGCACTTCTGTGTGTTTGATTAAAACTTTACGCCAAGGTTTTTCCCAGCATGAGTTGACAAATGACAATACTTTTGCATGAAATTTCCAACAAAAAGGCATGTCGAGTGATTCGCCCGGTATGTACAAAAAATTGCTTTGAAAAACTATTTTTTTCACTTATAATGGCCGTTGCGTCGCTTGTCATGGCCGTTTAAAGACGAGGACGTCTCCCGACCCTTGCCCATCTTCCCAGTGATCCGAATCAAACTCTGCTAGAATCTCCAAGTTTTCTTGAGCGATTCTGGGTTCTCTAGCAGGCTCTTCATCCTCGGGATCTTCTTCGTTTTCTTGATCTTGTTTTATTTGACAGTTTCTTGCTTTGCATCTTTGACATTGAGAGCCCCGTCTGATGAGCAATCCTGCACTGCAGTCTTCTTGGCACAATCTCTGCCAACAGGGAGGTTTCCTCATACACTGGTTAAGGCATCCAAGACAGGCGTCGGTCAGACAGTTGTTGATAAAGCAATTTTTCAAACAGAGACGAGGCGAACGCACTGTAAGAACAGAAGAAAAACATTTTTGCAGTAGAAAAATAAAACTACTCAAGCAGACTTCAACTGAAGTTCAAAATTTATATGAAGAAGTCTGTGATACTCTTCGCAGCCACGACACTGCCCAATCTTTTTCTATCTATAGTTAGTCAATTCTGCCTCAGCATTTTTTTACCTTGTTGAAATTCGGCCTACTGTAAAACAGAAATAAAGCTTTTTTGGAGACTACAGTTCTAAATGNCTACAACTTGACATAATGGCAAGTTTAGGGTGTTCCTATTGAAAACGCTCATTGCATTAAACTCTGATTGAAGATGGACAAACGTTCAGTGTTTGCAATGCTATGACATGTGGACAAACGCTACTGCTAATAATTTCATAGCTAAAAGGTTTTCGCCAGACTTTTACCGTTTGACTCCTTTAAAATATACATTTGGCTGCATTCTCAGCCTGTTGAAAATGTCAAAAGTGTTGATGACCACACCCGTGTAACATTTATGCTGATTTTAATCTTGTAAAACTGATAAACGCTTCTATTGTCATTCCCTTGTTATGCCTTAAGCGTGACTTTCACACATTTGAGATCAAAATCGATAAAAGCTAAAACTCCATTCATTTTAGACACATGATTAACTTGGATCAAATTGCAGTCAATTTCTCTAGACAGAAGATACGCTTTTGGCTTTCCAAGCCATTTTCCTTTGAAAAAGCGTATCTTTCGCATCAGGAGTCTATGAATGGTGGTAGTTTTGCAAAAAGGAAAAAATACAATAAAACTATCGACTCACCCTCTGCACACTTGGTCTTGCATNCGTTTCTTTTGCAGGCAGTCGTTTCGCTGCAGTTGGATTGACATTCTGCTCTGCACCCCGTCAACTTTTGGGTGACGCCACCAAGACGCCAACTCAACAGAATTGGTTTTGACGTCAAACCCGCTCCACCAACTGCGACTCTCCCCAAGCCAAGACGTGGGTGACCACCTCTTCTGCGACCACCAAACGATTGCAAACGAGCTGCCCAGCCACCGCCATGGCGCACACCTCCAGGTCTTGTAGGTCTTGTAGACCCAAACATTCTGCCCCACCGTCTTCCACCCCTAAACCTTCCATCCCAAGGCCTACCACGTCCAGGTCTGCCACGGTTTCGGTGACTTTCCACAATCACCAGAGAGCAAACCAGAGCAAGAACCAACAAATATTTACTCATATTACAAGCTAAGAAACACTTCTGGTAAACTCCACACTATGAAGAAATGTATTCCCATTTAATATGTACATATGTCTATAAGGATCTGCAGCAATGGGAAAAAACTCAGGAGCAGAACGAAGATATCGTAGCCTGATTCTAACAAAGTTCTATCAAAGAGCGCTTGAAAATACGGCAGCCGTGTTTAAGAACCATTTCCTCAGTGCTTTTGTGTCATCGCAGTGTATCCACCTGTAGACAAGGTGTTGAACAATATCTACGGTAAAATAGTTGTGGTTTTTCCTTAGCTCAGTTATTGTGGGTTACTTTATTGATCAGTTATTTCAAAACAAAAGAACTTCGTTTCTGGCTACATTCACCTTGTGAACTTATTGGAGTGCTTTTTCACATTAGGTCAGGTTTCTAGGAAAATACACTTGAAAGTGCTTTGCTGCATATTACCGTTATGGTCTACTAACGTTTTTCAATTTCTTCTTTTCACGCACTTGACAGTGCGTCACCCGCTTGCTTAACTACGCGTCCCCATGCAGCAGAACAAAACTTTTGGACTGGCGAGAGGCTTATTTGAGTGTTTTTGCCCNAAGCAAGCTGCCTGTTTAAATATTCATCATCAACATTTTGGGAATGCATTCCTGTTGCCAGGGTTTTGTAGATCTCTGTTCGCANTTTATTTGAAAATAATATCTNCATAAAAACCATTCTATAAACAAATGACCACGCCCGCATCAGAACAAATATTTATTGACTGATTTATTGTTTAAAATACCATGACTCATTTAAGCAGCAGAAACACTACAAAAAGCCATAATGCAAAAAAGTAAACATTTGTTAGTTGAATTTAGAATAATTAAAAACACCACGGCAAGAGAACTTATTAATGTTATCAAAGATTGTCACTGTGTCACACACGATTGGTGAAAGACCATGGCGGGCATCTGGTCAACCAACCTCATTTTTAGCTTTTAACAAAGACTAGGATACAACAGTTTGAAATAAAATAAGTACAACTAGAAAACAAACAAACACACAGCATGGTTAGAAAAATTACAGATGAAGAGAACATGCGTATGTACTATGTACAGAAACGAGTAGTTCCTATTTTGAGGAAATTTGGTGTGGTCACAAAAATGCTAAGCACTGTGTTTCCAGGATTCTCTAAAGGTGCCGTAGAAAATCTCACTTTAATTTGAATTGAAGTACAGAATTAACTATTCTGTCTGAACTTAGTTCGTCCGCAAGTGTCATTTGTCAGAAATAAATCTCTGTCCAATTTAACCTTTTTTCATCTACTTTAATTGCTATTGAGTCAAATATTTTTGGATACTTAGTGCAGTGGCTGAGTGGAAGTACCAACATCAGTCTTCTTTCATATTGCATTACAACTGCTGTGGAAGTTTTAAATAACAACGGTAGATTCGTTTACTAGATTCCATGACCGAAGGAGGAATGAATAAAGGGGTATATTCGACCTGACAACTCGTCAGGATGGTTTTAATGGTTCGCACGAAAATCAACCTGTGAGCTCGTGAGCTCCGCAAGTTCAACAGAGTTATAAACGGGCCTCAGTTTGAAGCTCGAAACCTGCCAGACATATATTTTTGGTATCCGATTTAGGCCCGAAAGCCAAATTTACCGAGTGAGTCAAGAGATGCGCAACTGCGGGGTATTGATGTAGCAAACTAATTATGGCGTAGCAAACCAATCACGACTAAATACAGTAGAAATGCCCTATAAGGTCACTTCATAGCATCGGAGAAAACGTGTCGCTTCTTTTGTTCGACAATTTACGCACTGCTCCACCAAAACAATCGATCAAACTGACTACAGTCGCAACAATTCCTAATACTGTACAGTAAAACTCATGTAACGACTTGCCTGCATTGCTGCTGATGGCGCAATCCTTGATGCCATTCACCCGTCGAACCTGTCATGGCTCAACGATTGGGCGCTTAACTTAATTCCGTTCCTATTCGGTCATATAAGATTTGCGTGGTGGCTCCACATAGACGAGCATGCACTTCAAACTGGAAAGAAAACTTGCAACTGTCGCTGTAAAGTGTGAAGGAACAAAAGATTCTGCGTGTCCGACAAAAAGCGTCTCTATAGGAGAAGTGAAGTCGTTACAGACGTTATATAACTGAAGTCGTTATAGACGAATTCGAATGCACGTAAAAGATAGGAATTCTGCCGGGACCGACGAAAAAGCGTTGTCATAAGCGAACTGTCGTTATAGCCGAAGAATAAGTAATCACTTTCACTGAAGGTTGAATCAACTCTTGGCGACAAAAGTGTTCGAGGGTGCGAAAAATTTTGTATGCAGGCCCGAAATCGACCCGAAAAATGTAGGCACCCGAAAAATTTTTGGCACGGGCCCGAACCCGACTTACAACTCTGGTTCAAGTGAGTTTCTTTGTGAGTTTCGATTGTGAGTTTCTAAAACTCCTGAAATCTAAACAAGGTACTGCTGAAGCACATTTAATATGCAATACCACTTACGTTGTAGACAGATAATAGGAAAAACTGTTGACAGCGATGAGTTCATGGATTCTATTTACAATGAAACTCTCGAATTTTTGTTTCAATCTACAGCAGTGCTCTTCAACAGGGGTTCCGCGGAACCCTAGGGTTCCGTGGAACATGTGGTGGGGTTCCGTGAGTTTTAAGGGTTCCACGAGGGTTCCTCGTTTATTTAGGGAAATAGAT
>JGI24159J19872_10003495_pt1 | contig 19613 bp, 10 predicted proteins | sample Ectturendosymbi4_FD_19872 | JGI IMG/M metagenome (IMG submission 19872) | reverse complement strand
TTTTTTTTCTGTGTCGATTTCAGTTTTATAATGTTTTGAAATCTATCAAGAATAAAAACCATTGATAAGTAGATTTGCGGATTTTCAAATGAATAAACTGAATTGTTGATAAAAACAACTGTCATAACCTTTCTTTTTGAACTTCCGTAAAAGAATGGTGAATCTAATTTCTCCATTTTTATTGCAGGTCAGGCAATAAACGCGATAATTGGCTCCCAGACACGGATTCTTGGGACAGTATCCAACTTTTACTTTTACAAATACGTGGCAAGCAATCAATTCGCTATTCCCGACGGTGGAAGAGATATGTATGACTCCGGAAACACGGTAACAAACAACCATATTTGATGAACGTTTGAAGTGAATTTGAAACCGTTCTCAAGAAGTAATTTTAGGCAGATAATTTTAGTGTTGTACAATGATGAATATATAATTTTGTTACTCATTTCAGGTAAGTTTCTTTTACGTGAAACCCATGCACAATGCTAGGATAACGTACCTGAATCCACGTTTCTGAAAACGTATGGTGCATGTGGATGACTTTGCCGAAAGACAAACTATAGTAGAGCTTCCTAATCACAAACAATTATTTGTTTCATTCGACTTTGTTTAACCAGCACATTTAACATTTAACTTTTTTCTTGTCGTTCACGCCTGTGATGGGACGACTCAGCTAACTGTGACTCTTTTTCAAATACATACGCAGTGTTTATAAATGGTGATCCAACAATTTTCGTTCATTTTTTTCTTTTGTGGAAATTATGGGAAGATAACGACTGCTTCTTTTCTTTGGTTTTCAATAATTATTATGAAGTTTGAAAAAGATATAAGTAAATATTTTGCATTAAACAAAAGTACAGCTGCACACCTTAAGTGAATTGATCACCTATACTATGTCATCATCAACAATAAAATTTGTATTGCATATCCAAAAACCCACTGGAAAAATCAGAGTTATTTTTTTTGGATTTTTGGCGTAATAAAAATACATCAATGTGTGAATAGGATTTATCGATGTCCTTGGCTGACTTCAAAATCTTTGCCTTAAGTTAAACGTGTTAACACGTACGTAAATTAAAACTTCCTTAAAATGTGCTGACATTACGTTAAAATTGCTTTCCTATGTACTGGTTGTGTGATATATAATGTATTTTTTGTCTGCAGACACGAAGTCCGTAGTACAAACACACTCTTTCTGTACAGAGGAGGTTGATAAAAACGTACAGAACAGAACGTTTTACAACAGCATTGGAGGCTGGATCACAGGGTTACAGACACATTCTTAAGACTATTGTGCCGTATGGGCCGTAACATTTGGCACAACACTACTGCAGAGTAGGAAGCTAATTCCTAAACAGGTCAAGGCCAGGTAAAGTACGAATGCGTTGTGTCATGACACACCCTCAAACGAACAAACACTGCAATGTTCGGGAGCTCAGCCACGAAGTAAAATGCGGTTGTAGTGTTAAGAATAAGGACGAATACAAACAATCGGACTGCGTTAAAGCACGTAACCATACGTTTTTAGACGTTCTGCATCTTTCGAGAAACAAGTACTTGGTTTTTCGTATCAATGCTTCGAATGTAGGAATGTTACATTGAACCTGATGATAACTAACACTCACTCTCCAGGGCAGGTTGTATGGAGTTCTGCATCCAAATTTGTAACCCACCAGCAATCTTTGCATGCATGACTTTCTGAAATTACACCATAATTGTGGTGCATACATGGGAGTACAAAAAGAACGGAAACGTAGATTTTTAAATGCATTTGAACATTGGGAAAAAGAGGCTCGCAGCTTGTTTGCTCCACGTTATTGGTATCGCAGTTGTCTCTGAATGTCTTTGTCATCTGAGAGCTCAGTATCCAGTACAACTCCTAGATATTTGTAGTTATTAACAGATTTTACGTTTTGACCACCCAGTGTCAGTAATGAGGTGACTATGCTTTTTGCATTCTTAGCCTTATGTGTCATACAAACAGTTTTGCTGCAGTTGAAAGTAAGTCCATGCGATTCTGCATAAGCCTGACCCACATCATGTATGCTTTACAATCCTCGTACACTTGGGCGAAACACAAAAATATCGTCAGCAAACATCAAATGATTTAATAAGACTTCACCAATGTAACACCCTGCTTAAATCATTGGATAAATCATCTAACTATACAGCAAACAAGTATGGACTCAATACTCCCCCTTGTGTAACCCCACTAATCACATGAAACGGTTCAGACAAATGCTTGCCCCTTTTTCTTTGTATCGCTTGTTCCTTGTACCAGTGTTTCAGTAACCGCACAAAATGCATTGGCACCTTTCTTTGAATTAATTTCTCAAATAATTTCATGTGTAATACTTGATCGAATGCTTTTGAGGCGGCTAAAAAAAACAGTATGCACTGATGAACCATAGGTTACGAAATATGATACAGTTGCTTCAACAAAACTGTACATTGGTCACTACCATGACCAGCCTTAAAACCAATTGATTGTCTCTGGTTCCAAGGAATAGAGAGATGCTACATAAAATGAATTGTTCAAGTAGCTTTGACATCACAGCGGCAACTGCCACAGGGTCTGTAGTTTGTTGTGTCAGCCAAACTCCCATTTTTGTTTTTGTATATGGGAACTATAGTTGTGTTTAATCAGGAATTGGGTAGGAAGCCGTGAACAATACACATATTAAACAATAAGCTGAGAAAAAACGTAGAGATTCACCTGCATATAGCAAGTGCTCTGCAGAAATAAAATCAGGCCCTGGTGCCTTGTTCAAGGGCAGCTTTTGATGCAGTAATGTCAGCGAAACAACAGAACACATGGGCATTCCATTACTCAGATAGTTTTCCTTGCAGTCTATGCTATGCCCCACAAACTCTGCGAACTCATTGGCAGAGTTATTTGAATTAGCATTACGTAAAACTTTTCAACACAACTTTGTTTTGTCGCAATTGCAACAAACGTCATTTCCCTTGCGATATTGCTTCGTTACGACTCTTCTTGTGCTTTAGTTCATTCGACATCATTTTCAGTGTTTTCCCTTTTACTTACAATCATGGTTTTCAGAAGCATTTTACACACTACTTTGAAATACACCATTTGTTGCCAATACTTTCGTTGTTTGCCAATACTTAACCACAAACTTTGGTGCTGCATCGTTGAAATCGCTTTTGTTAATTCAAAATGCAAATGCAGTTGAAAACGTCGACCCAGTAAACTGTTAAAACATTGAAATTGGAATGAAATTTCATAATGAGCGCATCCTTGCGTGTCTTTCAAAAATTTAGAGGCAACTTGCTCATTTTGCAAATTCGCTAAATATTGAATTCTTATCTAAAGCATGAAAATAGTAGAATAGTACAGTTATGTGATATCTCGTGTGTAAGCCTTGTTTTTTGAACGTGTTTGCACCTTTGCCACTGGCGGAATACTTTGGAAAAACAACATGGAAAACTAATTTATTCGTTTGTTTATTTTAATAGGTGAAGAAACAATTGTGCGATGTTGAAATCTTATTTTTCTAATATTCAGGTTCGCATTAGTGAAACCAACTTTCAGCCACTTAAATACAACACAACGAACAGGTAGTCATTCCGGGAATGTATTTAATAACATGATTACAAGATTTAAAAGTCATGAAAGTGTTGTACAAATCAAATTTTATCAACCTAAACAACCTAATATCATAGTCGTTTTTTTATTTTTCCTCCGATGAATTTTGCATAAAAGTTTTTTGCTTATTTATTTTTTTCCTTCAGGACAGGCGAATTTGAAGTTTCTGTCTATGCCGGGTATCCGTTCACAACTTTGATCTGGGTGAAGAACGCAAGAGGCGCCTCTCTTAATTACACGTTGAGAGTAAGTGTTAAGAATAACCTTAGTTTCCCCGATTCTTGCTCTTGACAAGGTTTGTAAGTATTGTGAATTTACAGAAGTTTTTTGGCTCTGCAAACTTCGGTTAGGATTGAAGTTTGTTTTGCGGAATAAAACTCTGTCATCGAATTAATTCTTGCTTCATTTTGTCTTCATGTAAAGGTTTTTTTAGTGATAAGAGTTTATCGAATTAGATTGTTGCAGATTTTTTAATGCGTGGCAATAATTTTTCTGCCGTTTTTCTTTTCACAACCATTTTGCAGTATTATCGCGAGAAGTGACATTTAACAGCAGTTACCAAAATGAATTCCATAAAAATATATTATCGAAATGGATTAGAGTTTGTTGCACTTCAGCTACAATATAATTTAAGCATTGTGATCTGTCTTTTTTCACTAGTGATAGTCTTTTGTTAATACATTATGAAAACTGAAAAATAGGATTTTATTAAATTAATGAACTTAATGGAATGACCAATTTTGCAAAGATTATGCAGTTCAATCAAAAACCTATGATTCTTAACATTCGCAATGGCAAATTTAGGTTATGTTGTACTTAACATGATCTTAATTGTTTTCTTTTAATGGCAGGTCACTGGCAATGCGGGAGCCGATGGTGCAGGGTATAGTAGAACAATGAGTGGAAATATAACAAGAAATGGAACGCGATTATCATATCATGTGTATCAAATTTATGAAGCTGGAACAGACCCTTCGATATGTGAAGTTTATTTCACGCTATGGAACGAGGTGCGTTTAGTTACTACATTACTATCAAACAACAATCCGCTGAAGTGTGACTGTATTATAAGTGCAGTGCACATACGTTTGTCTTATATGCACAGGGGCGTAACGAGGTTAGGTGGCGCCTGGGGCAAGAAGCAAGTTTGGTGCTCTCATGTTCGGACCTGAGGTTTTTCGGAAGCAAATTTGCTGTGTTGAAGAAAGTACTTGTGATATTTTTTGGAAATTTCGGCGCCTCTCGCAGTTATTCGGCGACCCTATAAAGATTTGGTCCCCGGGGAATTGTGCCCCCTTGCACCTCCTTCGTTACACCCCTGTATATGCAACTATGTGGCGGATGCATTGAAGCTTATCTAACTTTACCAATGACGACAAGTAAAGCATTTCTGTTTTCAGAAATTTTATTATTGTTTCAAGCAATATGTGGTTACGTTAAATGGAAACTATATGATACAAATGGACCCACATGCTGCGTAATATTTGCACCTTCCTAACAGACTTTTTTCATTACCACAAATAAACCACCAAAATCCGGTTCTGAGCATAAGATTCATGTATAGGAAGAGTACCGTATTGATTCAACGCATTTGCCAAGGAAAACAAGGAAATATATATAAATAAACCATGTCGATGGAACCAAGCTCACATTTAATTATATGATGTTTGTTCTTTTGGCCCATTTTGTAATTTTGAATATATATTGTTTTGTCTTAGAACACTTTTTTCTGGTAATGTTTTTTATATCGTGAAACAATAGAATGAAGTTGATTTGGTGTAATGGTACACTTTGAAACGGATCTGTCTCATTTTAGCAGTCATTTAAGTGACTCTAGTCATTTTTCGTCGCAGCATAATTTTCTTCGTGAGGATTAATGTTCGGATCAATAAATATTTCTCAAAAATAACCCAATGTCATGATTGATTTCAACCCTGATTTTTCCTTCATTACACGCATCTACGTCTTTTCACTTTTATTATCATGTAGTGTAAAAAATCTACTCATCAAGATGTTCCGCTCTTGTTTGTAGGAGTGGAACTCTGTTCCTCCGGAATCAGCAAATCTGGTTCAAAAGTATCCTTCTGGTCGGAACGACCTCAACAATAGCTTTCAAGTTGTTGGTTCAATGCAACGCATGTTTATTGGATATACATTGCTCTCAAAGTAAGACCAAGTGTTTTCCTCCGTAAAAGAAATGTATTTCAATATTTCAGTATGAATATTGCTTCAGCGACACACAAGCAGAAACGATTAACGTGCTGCGACATCTAGGCGAGTTTTTGAGGTGTGGCACTTGTCGTTCAGTATCAGCAATAAAGTAAGCCTGGCACAGCACAATGAGGTTACGTGTGAACTTCAAATGAATGAGAATGTAGAAATTCCTAGTGAATTACAGTTAGGAAAGGCCGGAACATACCGTGCTGACTTGCGCTTTCCATGTTATTTTCGGAGTGAGTAGTGGAAGAAATTCGGAGTGGATAGTAAGAAGAATTTTTTTTTATTTCGATTTCAAATTCTTAGAAGCAGCTAACAACAAGTTTTTCGAGACATGTATAGATGCATATGCGCATATGCTTGCCTATATACGTACATCTGCATGCCTGCAAACCATATTCATTTTCAGATTCATACGTTGTTTTTTATGAAACCAATTAACGCGCATCAACAATGAATGGTTCTATGGGTCTGGTTCCGATTGTTGTGAAATGCACCTAGCTTAGAGTTGGTTAAGAGCAACTTCATCTTTGTGTATGACAAAAAAACTTTCAAAGCAAACGTTCAATAAAATTATGCAAAGCACATGTTCGTGAAATTATACACTTTGCTTGAAGGATTGCATGTTTACATTTGCAAGTTGAATCTTTACAATTCGATTTTAAATAGTCTAGCGGTGACTGCCTGAAGACGTACAAAAGTCTCAAACCTTTATTAACAAACTTCATAATATACTGTAGTAAACAAAAACAACTATGAAAGTGCAAACAATGAGTTCGTCCCTGCACTGTACATAGTCATCAGGCGATCTGCCACCAAACAAAAGGTTTAATATGTCAAGTTTGCAGAAAAGGCACAAGCTACAACTACTTTTCCCATTATTCTATTTTGTTTTTAGAGATACAACGCTTGGTAATTTTCTGAACGTATGACCATTGTTTGCAAGTGTTTATTTTCCTAATTGTATGTGCATTAAGCTATTTTTATGATAAATGAAACATTTCTTCACTCCTGCTATCAGTACCTCTTCAAGCGTACTAACAGCATATTCTTCCGCATGCCATAGAAAGCATGCAGATGATTCAGTAAAAACGGCAGTATAACAGATTTAACGAAAATATAACCTTCCAAGCGTGAAATGGATTTATAACAAAACCTCACTTTCAGGAGAGGGCGATATTCGCATTCTTCTGGTTATCGCTTTTACTCATATGATATCGAAGGAGTTTTACGACGAATGATGGATGCAATCCAGCAGGCAGTTGGTAAGTGCATGAATATGCCTATACTTCTGTGACCCACCAACTTACTTTATAATAACATTTTACTGCATTTTACAGTGCTTCCACCAACTTCATTCCAGCAAATACAAGGTATCGGCCTAAAGCTAAGACATTTTTTTCACAATGGCTAAGTATATTTTGCTTTGTATCTAAAAAGTAACAAATAAATTGGTTTTAGAGAAAAAATGCAAAAACGCATTCGATTACTTTTATGCAATAAGAGCGATTGTGTCCTTTCATAGCATATATGTGAGCATTTCATATTCATGTGTGAAATGGACCCGCTGATCTGTTTGTTCTTTTTTTTTCTTGTGTCTTGACAAGCTAGCAATTGCTTCATTTCACAAACTTTTATGCAAATTACTTTTTGCAGACCTCGACTTCCTTCCATCCTGCACCGTTTCCCACGCTGTCCGTTCTGTGTTTCGATGTGAAAAAATATTTAAGGAACTTGTTGATTACGATGGACCCAAAACGTGCAGGTGACAAACTGAACTGATGCTCTGTTGTCATAGATCCATTTAACTCTTGTACAATCTTCGTCTATGCAACTTCCAACGCCCACACATTGACGTTTATGTTTTGTGCGATGTATTAACTTGGGAATGATGCTAGACTGCCACAAACGTGTCCTAATGTAGCACAATNTTTTTGCAATCGATCATAACCAGTTGTCATTTGTCTCAAACGTTTTGACCCAAACCTTTTCTTTTACATGATCATGTGGTTCTAGGTATAAACAGAACCAGCATTGTTCTTTGATTTGAAGCTAGGTTATTTTGGCGATTTGAAATATACAATGTATCATGATCAAGACCAGTTTGACAGAGTACGGAGTAACCGCATGATATACATATATTTTTCACATTCAGTAACCAACCACTTTTAATGTTCAACTGAAACGCAACGCTCGAAAATTTATTGAAATCATACAGTTTGCTACCATATCGACATGAGACCAAATATGCAACAGCTGGCTGACTTATATACCATCTGAATGCAAATGCATAAGCAGAAACTTTTAACGATCATATTAGTGATGCAACTGTAGTGATCGAAATCACTGCTCGCGGCCATTTATTCTTCAAACATGTAGAACCAATTAAGCTGATGCAGCGTTAATTATTCAAAATTTTTGTGAAGCATTTCACTTTTTTAAATTCATTTGTATTTTTCGCGTGAAGCAAGATCTAGCGAAATAACCACGAGGTCAACAAATCAATTAATGCAAAAGAACAAAACCCATGAAAATTTGAAGGAGCGTCGTTTACACACAGAAAAAAAGAAAAAACAAAGATGTTGCGCATTGGCCAGCGATCGTTGAAATAATTGCAATCGGAAACGATAGCTGGTGACGTCACACTTAAATGAGAACCTTGGTTTGATTGAATGACTCTACTTGCTGCGATATCGCGGCATTATGAAGCTCCCTTTCGCTACTGAAAGCGACAACGTTTGTATAGAAATTATTAACTAAAAATTGCTTGAAATCAGGACACAGAAAATGGTTATGAAATGGAGGTAACCTATGATGGGATTTATCAAATGCTTTTTCACTGCAATTCAGAATTTACCAAACACATGTTTTAAGACAGTTCATACAACCGACTTCCGAAGAACCAATTCTAATTTAAAATCCTGAAAGACCCAAGCAATCTTGGAAGCATAATGTTCTTGCAACGAGGTTGTGTCCTCCAACTTTGAAATAGGATTTTCTGTTAATATTTTGCAGGTTTTTGATTTATTTTAATGCTAGCTGACAGGTTCAGACGGTCACGAGAATGAAATGTAATACTACAACTTTGCATCTCGGCAGAAAGAAATTGACCAGAGAATGAGAAAATTTGAGCAATTTTCATCACAGCCTTCGTTTGCAGTTTTCTGAGAAAAGTTTCAAATTTAAATCAATTAAATTCATTTCTCTATTTCCGCTTGCTCACTACAGAAATGCCAGTGTTTTGATATTCCTCATTAGCTTACCTGCAATTAAGATTTGGTAGCAACTCAGTCGTTAAGAAATAATGTCTATGCGTCACACGCTGAAACATAATGTGCCACGACCGTGTGGGTGCGTGCACTTCTGAGTAATTAAATTAATCGTTAGTTAAAATACGAATGTATATGGAAAGCCCACTATGCCTTATGCCGATACTGTTTTTTGTTGCAGGGATATTTTACAGCGAGTCTTCCATTGCTCAGCCATGCAGGTATACCAATGCATGCAAGGGCTAGAAAAGAACAAGCTGGATTCGTTTAACTTCACAGGCTTCAACTCAAAAGTAAAATTCTTAATTTCTTAATATTTTCAGTAATTAGTATGTTGAGGACAAAACAATATTTGCTTGATCAATAGCGCTAGCCTTCTTCTTTGTTTCAGCGATGGGGTGAAAATATTTTAAATCACAGCTTAAAATATATTTAGGTGTGTTTACTATTACCACAGACCACATGCAACATAGAGCTTTTATTTTCGTCTGTTGCTTTTAGGTAGTTTTATTAAGTATATGGGAGCATTTCGTGTTTTCGCAGGTCTTCGATTGAAACCTAGCTGGCAAAAAAATTTAAACAAGAAAATCTAAAATTGCCAAACATTTGGAATTGATTTGTTGCAGCAGGCAAATGTTCCCCATACGCCGAATTTATCAACTACAAACGAAGCTACAAATTATTTTTAATATATCCTCATTGATGATTTTTATTGTTATTGCATTGGAGTGAAAAAATCGCTATCGCTACTACCGGAACGTTTCAGCTGACGACTACTATCATTTGGCGTGTGAACACTTTGTGCATAGATTCTTGGAAACAAATAGAAAGCTAAACATTTTTATCAAAGGCCAGCAAAAATGTTTGAGACAATGGAAAGTTACTTTTAGGCAATGACTTAATTAAACTATTTAAAAAGTAATATAGATGCAAAATCTCAGAATGGTAGAGTTCTGAACTTAGAAATTGCTGAACCATTGAAATGCTGGTATCGATAAAAGCTGGGTCGGTATCCCTACAATTCCAGTGGCAATGTCAAAGTCGAGAAAGCGTTACATATCTAGTACATAATCTGAAAATAAACACTTCAGAAAGAACGACTTATTGCATATCCAAAGATATTCCTTAGAGCAGTGACGTTGCACTTACATGACACACGAAATCACGCATGTGTTTCATCATCAAATAAAAAGTATCATGGTTTCACGTATTACTTGTTCCGTATTCTCCACAAAGCTAAGTATAAATCGAAAGAATTGTTCTTTCACATCAAGTGGGGTTTACTGGTGCTTCAGTTTGTTAGAAGACAAAACTAAGTAGTGAATAAAGAACCGTTGGTTGCATTTCTTTTTCAGACAATCATGACTTTCCTGAGAAACATCAGCACCTCCAGTGAAGGCAAGAGACATCGGTCACTTGAAACCTTTTGCCATCGCTCTGAAATGGGTATGACGTATCCTCACAAAATACACCCACTCATACGAATGTGCAACAATAGCTATTGGGACGACTTGTTAGCAAAAGTCACGAAGTTTCTCTACAGTTATTTTTGGGCAAAAGACAATACGGATACTTGCAAGTAAGGAAATGTTTACGATATTTTTCGCTATTGTAATATAATGCATCTTTTTCATTTAGCAGTTTTGCCTTCCCTTGTCTTCCATTTAAAATAGCCAACAAATGTCTTACAATCACTTGAAATCGTGTGCAACCAATCACCTTGTAGACTGCCTTTTTTGTCATAACAATAAAATCAATTTTCAGAGAAGTTTCTGAGAAGCGGATGGAAAAGCAAAAAACGCCCGCAGCATACTGCTGAACGATGCCTCTCGTTGCTTTTATAGCAGTGGTTCCGAAATTGTAGAATGCGTACCACTCAGGAAGGCCTTCAAGGTGGTACGCGTTATGATTCCTCACAGATAGGACGTGACCCACAAATGGTACGCGATCAGAAGAAGTTTGGGAACCACTTTTTTATAGTAATACCCACTGAAGTTGTCTTATGGGGTTTACACTGCGTGCGATTTTGAATAAATATCAACCTTCACACAGGTAACATCAGTTGTCAATTCTCCGACAGAAGGTGTTTCGTAAAGAAAATTCGTAGGTAGTTTGGTAAGCCGTATTTTGCACAATATGACTCTTACGTCTTGTACGACACTGTACCAGAATCTCCGCCAGAAAGTCTTTAATAGGGAGGCTTTACGTTTGTGCAGGAGGGCTTGACATTCTAAAATTTTGTCGAAAATCCACTGATGTAAAGTGTTTCATATTTCAATTTGGGGGGGCCTGGAGCTTTGTTTGGGACTAAGCCCACCAAAGCCCCCGTGGCGACGGGACTGCACTGTACCCCTACCAAACCTCATGACGTTGAATTTCGCGTCAAGTTGGCGCATTTGAAGATTTTTACATTTCTGAAATGCAAAGCAGGGTTGCGGAGTCGGAGGTTAAATGTCCGATTCCGACTCCAACTCCGATCTTTCCAAAATTTCCGACTCCGACTCCTTAGTATAGCATGAATGCAGTTTGGCTGTCAACAATTTGGTAGCAACTAGCAATCAATGGAAATCGTCGTACACAGTAAGAATTCGCTGTTTCAATAAAAATTTCAAAAGAAATTGTAATATTTTACTAGGCACGAGTTAGAATTCTTATTTTAAGAGTGCGATGTATAAAATGATTCAATTGGACTTATGAAGTCGAAGTCGGATAAAAAAATCCGACTCCAACTTCAACTCCTAATGTTCTTAGGAATCCTACTCCAACTCCATCCTAAAACCTCCTACTCCTTGCGGCTCTGGCTCCGACACCGCAACCCACATGCTGAATCTTCACACTCAGTTTGTCCGAAATTAGGCCTTAATGGATTGTTTTTGAAAACTCACTCCTCACTTTTCTAACTTTATCCTGCTTGTGAAATTACGTTATCAGTTGTTGATGTTTGACCAACGCATAAGCATTTTTGGCCAAGTGTTGGAATAATGGAGTGACGGTTCGAGACCGACTTCATACTGGGAACCGTTTGAAACGTTCATTTTCGGAACATTTTTATCCTTCACGGCGTTTCATCTTCAAAGTGGAATATTTTTCTCACGCATAAAATAAGTCAGGTTTGGGCAAACGTTTTAGTGCAAGAGCCACATTCAAAAATTCGCCTTTCCAAGGGACCACACTGTATGTGCGGAGAGATTAATTTTTAGGCAAGGGTTTATTAAAGCCCTGCATTCACCTTCAGGTTTTTTCTCGTAAGATGGCCTTGAACTCAGCGTTTGGGATGAATCTTTTCTAATGATATTAGCTAATCAATTAAAAGCATATATGTTGGTCACACCCGCAGAATAAAGCATGATATGAATCATACAACAACGGTAAAACGAGGTCCGCAGTGCATTTCAACTTCGATCCGTGGAAATCAATTCAGTGAGACGGTAAAACCACGTCTAAAGTTTCCAAACACACCTAGCTTGATATAATCTCTCTCTTCCTCCAAAAAAGCGATTATGACTTCTCTGCAGAATGCTAAACCTTTTTTTTTGTTTTTTTTTTAAGTCCTGATTTGTTTTGTTTTAGGGCATTCGAGGAACTGCAATCATGGTTTGTCAATGCAACAAAAACACGCTGTTTATTTGATCAATCAAACTCAACCTGGAGCCGATCAGAGCGAAATTATTTGAAGAATTTCTTCCAGATTACAGCAAACACTGTGAATAAACTGAAGATTACAGCTTGTTCAGGTAAATCGGCTGCTACATGCTGTATGAGGCATCTTTTCTTATGTGAATAAAACAAAGTAGAGTTACGTGCCGTAGTGGAAGAGATCGCACACCACATTCATTTCATAAATTGCGATGTGAATTTCGCAATGAAATGCCTGAAATAGGTTTCCATGAAACCATGATTTTTATGATAATTTCTTCTAACCGTCCACTCTTTCAAACTGTGTGTGTCAATACTTAGCTTAAATTAACCGAAATTCACAATAGCTGTAAAGCATCAAAGTTGCAGCCGCCATTATTTTCAGCATCTGTATTAATTAGGGGCTGTCCCGAAAATAAGTGAGTTTACCTCAATGTTGAAAAGTTTTGATGGTGTTGTTCAAATTTTGCACTTTGTTTTGCGTTACAGAAAGTGAAATACGCTATGAATTTAAAGATTTTGAATTTCTTCTGTTCACCAGCAGGTATGTATGAAGCTTGTTTTGCGTTTCTAATGCCAAATGGTTACTGTGCGAAGAGTAAGTCTTGATCTAATTGTTGTTGTGAATTCAAAGACACTGTCGCCTGAAACTTAAAAAATTATTTGGCTCCGATGAAGGATTTAAAATTACAGTACTTATGCTTAACTGCCAGGCTGGATTTGACAAATCAGATTAAACACCCTTTTTGGATTGCGAACGGTCTTCCATATTGTTGGTTGTAACGTAATTTGTTTTAAAATTCGTGTTTGTATGAGAAATACTGAAACACTTTTTCTTCCGAAAAAAAGGCGGTTTGTATTGTGCAAGCTCTGGTTGCGTTTAATGCCAAATACAAGGATCCTTGTATTAACTGATGCGTTAGACTAGCGTTTATTGGTTAGTCGCATTATGCAAAGGCAACCTGGATAAGCTGAATTTCAAGTTAAACACAGCCTACTTGTCAGATTTTCGCTGACGTAGAATTATGGTCAAGCAAAATCTAGAATGTTAATATTGTTTTATAAAATCATCCTGTTTTAATTTTTCAGATCTGTAAAACACACAAGAAGTGAAAGCCAAACACGCGCTGCAGGTGGTAATTTTCAAACTATGAGAAGTTTTTTAAATAAACCTTGTGTGAAACGCTTTTCTGTGCATCTAGAATTTTAAAGAAACAAACTGCTATCCAAGTGTTTCATTGAAAAAAAGCATTTTTTAATTATTTACGCATGTTGTTGCATTTTTGGGAAAAATTAAGCATTATAACAAACCGTTTTTCAATTAAATTTCTTCTAAAAGTGCTTTCTGCAATGGATCTCTGTCTATCAACCCTCAGCTTCTCAACCGTGAATATTTTAGCTAAAATATCTTCCACATCTATTTCATTAACAATCGCTTCACACAGTAGAAAATTTCCCGCTACCCGGCAACTGACAAATTTGCGTGGTCATGCGTCACGCGACCTTCAACGTCAGTGCTTTAACAAGCATTTCGATATATCAAAATAAGTCATAGGATTATCTTCTTTTTTCAAGTTGTTGGCTTTGAAAATAATATTTATAAAAAATGTTTCTCTGAATCTTTTTTTCAACGCTGCACCTATTGTTCTTAATACAGTATCTTTTAAATCAGGGGTGTGCAACAGGCGGCCTGCGGTCCACAACCCGGCCCGTCAAGCCATTTAGTGTGGCCCTTGCCAACACTCTGATTTTTCCCCATCATGCATAAAAATCCTAATGTGCATGAAAAAACTAAATTTTTCGTGTGGCCCAGCTAGATGTTTGAAGTTGGTTATATGGCCCACCGACAAAAAATGTTGCACATCCCTGTTCCAAATGTTTACTAAGCAGCATTTTAGGCGCGGATATGCTTATTTTTTTTATCAATATTTTGCGCAATTTTACCTGCGTTACTGACTTACTCGTATTTAATCCATTAGGTCATTGTATTTCTTTTTGTTCATCATTCACGCCGCACATACACCGCGTTACTCTTTTCATCGTATTTTATTGCTGGCATTCTTTCTCTTTTAACGGTTTTGTCTCTCTCAACGCTTCATATTTCACGCTTTCTTCCAGCTGGTTATTCTTGTCTGTCATTTGACGTGATGAAGGACCGATGTTCAATCAGCTGAAACGTCGACGTCGTTTCAATATAGTTGAGCGAACCTTTATTTTATTTCAACAACATATTTAGACCTAACGTTTTTTTACTTTTGTAGAGGCAGGTTCTTGCCGAAGAAAAGCGACATGCAATGAAGAGTGAAAAGAGAGACATGCTCAAAACAATCCGAATCCAATTTTACAGGGAATTGCATCTGTGTTACATAGTTGACTGCAATCTCAATAAAAGTTTAGGAGTTATTATCAAGAGGGATCTTTCAGTTGCGTATTTGTTAGAGTGCGAAATGAACTGTTGTAAATGTTTGTCATTTAAATTGTTCAAGTACATTTCAGATTGACCATAAGCCAATATTTAGGAAAATACGTTTCTAACAACTTAAAGAAGAAATAATTCATGTTTCTTGACAGGATAAGCAGTTCGGATTTTGCGTTACTGCTTAGCATTTCGCCAAAAAGTGTATAAGGCTTGTAACTTCCTCGTAATTGTCGCCACCAGGGTCAAACATGAGCACGCTGTCAGGTTATTCAACTTCAATTAATTTTCCAACACAACAATTCCAATAAGCAGTACGAATTCAAAGTCTCTTAATTTCGCAGCTTTACGTGATGGGAGGTATCCGTGAAATGTGCTGGTAAACGCGCTGCTTTTATCACAATTAAGTATATCTTTTTTTCTGCGATAGTTTGTGATCAGCGACTTGCAGAAATGTTGCTCAGACTTTTTCCATCTAAAACAGCGTATCTACCTAGAACAGTTTTTCGCAAACTGTGTTCAGTAGGCTACCTTGAATTTCACCCGGAGGGCAAGTCCCACATGAGGCTATTTTAGCAGCGTTTTTGAACTTCTTACTTTTCAAAAAGATGCTGCTTTAAAGTTCACACTTTACAACAAGCAATGTACTTAATTTCAAAATGTGAGGTTCAGTTTCAAACGTTTGCCAATTGTAACAGCTCACACAATCTATTTCACATTGTTTTGGTTTCTGGAATGCTATAGGCTCATTCAAACAATCCTAGTTTATGCCAATCAATCTCAACCTCGGTTTCGAATCACAACACTGCAGAAAGTAGGACGTTGAGCTTCATATTTCCAGGTAAGTGGAATCCTCGACAAGCGTTTGCGGAACCGATGTTTGCCTCAAAGCATACCACGGCCGCGGTGGAAGACGTTTCAAGAAATTTCACCCTCGAAAGCATTAGTTGTGTTACAAGTATCTGCATCGCCTTAAACAACTGAGGCAAGCACAAGAGAAAGATGGAAATTTGGGTTATTAAACTAACAGGAAAGCAACCAGCAGCAGCAGAGCCCAACCGACGGAAATAGAGCTCAAACCTGAAACACTACGTGCTTGTCTTTGCAGCAGCAATAGAGCTCAACCGACGAGATCACTCTACTGATACTAAATTGCACTATTATTACATAGGGACAAGTAAATTTTGATAATTAGCTTGTGGTGACCATCACAGAGACTTGTCACTTATGGGTGCCATCTCCCGGTGACAATTTATTTATTTACATGTGGCGCCATCTACAGGCCGCCGCAGTTGCCTCAGATATGTTGTCAGACAGGCGTTAATTATTATATCAGTCAGTGGAGAAATCGAGATCGAAAAAAATTGAAGCCTGGAAGTCAGATGCAACAGCCACTGTCCCTTTACAAGTTAGCCTGTGGCCTGGAGGTCCGCTTTGGTGCTGGTAGGCCTGGAGTTCTATTCTCGGCCAGGTCATGTCAAGACCTTGTAATTTTGTAGTCCTGCTGCAGCCTACTTGCCAAGGACCATTTCTACAAAGAATAATTTATATAATACAAGACCTTGTCAACCAGCAGTTGCACTATAAGTCCGCAGACCCGTAACTACAGGGTGCGCAAGAGGTGAAGCACCCCTGAAAAAATTATCGTCCTCTGGAAAAATGTATTGGACATAAATTGAAGCTATTGGGCATAGTTTAAAAAATTTGGGCCCCTCTCCGAAACCTCTTCGCCCCGCCTAGTGTCCCAAGCTGGTTACAGGCCTGCAAGTCCGCCTTTGTCATATGGGGCAATCAAATCTCCACTTTTTCCACTGCGCAACCTGAATGGAAACTGAAGCATAGACAGCAGTAATAAACTCAAATTACAAGTTGATCATAGAGCAGCAATTGAAGTTACAACTACGATCAATTCGTTGTAACCTGAAACACTGCGTGTTTGTCTTTCAAACTGAACTCTATCGTGTAGCCTACAATTAGTTTTGTTGACGTTGGCAGCCTTTTCATCATTAGGATTAGCTGTGTTTCACATAATAAAAAAGTAAAAACAAAACGTACGAAACACTTTGCATTGACATGATAATTCCCAAATAACAATTTTTGTAATCAAGGTGTGCACGCGAAACCAGAAGCTGAGTTTTTTAGATTCTTGCATTTGACACGTTATATATGTCATTTCATATATTATTTATGTCGATAATTATCCGCAGAGTCCATGCGACAACATTCACCAAAGTAAAGTGTTACTTCCAATGGTGTTTCAAACTCAAGGTACTCTGTAAACATATCCATTGCTTGCGAAAACACGTCGACATCANTTAAAAACCTTTGGAAACCTCTAAATTCATCTTGGAAGATTTCCTAAACNGTTAATCAATAGGGATTCTGAACAAAACACAAGTGGTTTTCTTGGTGGATACAACAACACCTTTAGCATGTGTCCTTTGTCAGCTCTTACAGCGTAAGTTGTAGGTAGTTACAACCCAATAGGTAGCACACAATTACTATCGTTTTTCTTGCGTTTTGATAGATTTTCACTATTCTGTGCTAGACCTACCAGAAAGTGGAGCTGGAAACTATTTGCCAACGGAAAAATTGGTTAGCTTTTAGAAAAATGTGTTTGCGTGGCAGACATTATTTCAGAAAACTTAACTGCTAGAGATTGGATGAATGTCATTCTGTTTAATCTATCCAAGAGTTTTGTAGGTCTATGCTGTTGCTAACCGCTCCCTTGTAAGCTACTTGGCCGACAGTGGTAAGCAAGTTTCGAAGACAGTTGATGCCAGTCAGTGATTTGCAGTGGGAATTCCTCGGTTTTGTGTAAATTAATTTAGTAGAGGTACACAACAAGTTGTCGAAAAAATGAACAGTTGTAAAATTGCAGACAACAGAGGTTAAATATCGGATAAAAAGAAGTTTTTTTCACCAATACTTCGTTCTTTCTTTAGTCGCATTCGATTGCATGTCTCCGTAGGCTAGATTAAGACGCAAACCAAGAAAATCATCATGACCTTCTATCCAATTAACTTGATAACAGTTGTGAACGGGCCTCATTTTGAAGACCGCAATCACAAGCCCGAACCAGGTCTGAGCCCAACATTTAGTTTTGAACCCGATTTAAAGCCCGAAAGCCCAATTTGCCGAATGAGTCAAGATATGCGCAACTGCGGGGCATTGGTGGTGCAGCAAAGTAGGCCTAAACATGACTAACTAATTGATAATCAATCATTTTTATTGAAGATTTAATCATCTNGATTGCTTCAATAGGCCGAAAATCGAACCGAAATCGTCCCGAAATCACGNGGAGTTGCCCAACTTACAGCTCTGCAATTGGCGTCAGATTGTACTGTAATTAATTTGAAGTTCCAGCGAAAGCAACTATTTGGAAACGACGTATGATCAGAGATCCCGTGACTCGAGTCATGCTTTTCAGTGACTCGAGTAACGTTGAGAAACGATGTTGTGAAGACTCGACTCGAGTCACGTTTCTTACCGAACAACTCAACTCGACCCGAGTCGCGTCAGAGTCATCTTTCAGAGTCATCGAGAGTCGAGTCAGAGTCATCTTTACAAAATATCCAAACATAATATTGGCAAACACAGCTAGTTTGAACACAAGGAATAGGGAAATGAGCTTTTATGTCTCCAGTGACGCATTAAAATATTGGCGCAAATTGCCTTGTATCACTAGGCCTATTTACATGGTCGTGCTAGCAAGTGCGGTCGAAGGGAGTTTTGACGCCAAAAGAGCTCAGCGCAATTGAACCAAAACGAGAACGTTGCAGCTGTGTGTCTACATGCACTTCAGAACGACTGGGTTGGGTGTTCTGTGATGCTGACTTCAGGCTAGCGGCGCTAGCTTCACGAGTAANCTAATTCTTTTCGTCGTTGTAGANCTGTAGGTTTTCCAGTTACAAATGACAAACGGAGATTCAGTCTTCTGCCACAGGACTTTAGAGGCACAGTAGTTATTACTTTTCACAAAACCAAGCTTGCTAGGTTGATGAAAGGCAAAAACATTAGGCCAGGATTACAAATCATTTCTTTGCACAGGTTGCTGTAACGTTTCAGCATGCGTCAGACAACACAAAGGGATTATCACAATCCTACAGATACTTACTACAACACCCAATTTTCTGCAGCTGAAATACGATTAGATTGCATTCCAGCAAACAACATGGTGTGCTACAATACTTTTTGGAAGCAAAGCACCATCAGCAATTAGCCTGTAGGCTACCAGGCCGTTAATTTTGTATGTAAATTGCAACAGCATTTTTATGTGGACAATTCTGACATCCAAAAAGTGCAGTGAAACAGCAGTCTAGCGTACTACAAACTGTAGAACCAGGCCATGTTACGTAACCTACAGAATTTCACTACACTCCACAGTCACACAGCGGTTTGATGTCATTTTTACTGCAATATGGATTGCAAAACTAAGTTAAAACCAACACGTACCATTTCAAAACTG
>JGI24159J19872_10003494_pt1 | contig 19614 bp, 10 predicted proteins | sample Ectturendosymbi4_FD_19872 | JGI IMG/M metagenome (IMG submission 19872) | reverse complement strand
ACATTCCAATTAAATAAATACGATAGGCTATGCTAACCTAGTCCATAACTCTGTTCAGTGTTCACCTTTTCTTTTAGAAATAGAATGATGAATCAATAGTAGTAAGTAGTAGCACAATCTGCTTAAAGCTTGCATGCATTTCTTCATTTATTAACATTGACAACAACATGAGTGATAGCATTAGCAGTAGTATTGGAGATACTGATGAGTCTGTTGTTGCAAATGAAAGCTGTGGATGTGAAGTAATTTGTTTGAAGAATTGCAAAAGGTCAGTGGTTTCTACACTTGATATACATTACATACCCTGCATCGCATGCTGCCATCTCCTTAGCAAGCTTTTCAAAATCTTAGACAGATCCACTTTTTTCATTTTCTTTGACCATCTGATCAGCTTCATGATATTTTATTTTGCAAATTTTTTTTGGATGTTATTTACCTATACAGATCTCATGGTTGTAAAGACTTTAGACTGTAATTAATTGAGATAATGTCACATGAAAAAAAAGGCAGTGGGTACAGAACCACCCATTGATCTTTAGATTTGAAATCTTATTTGACTATTTCCTGTAACATGGCAGTTAAGCGTGAGGAGAATGCAGTAGGCTTCTGTAGAAAAATAGTAAACACCAAAGGTAAACCTAAAACCTGAACTTAACTGTAGCCCTAAGCTAAGCTAACCTAACCCTAACATAACACTAAGCTAATGCTAATTTAATGCTAGCCCCTAAACCTGACTCCTAACTCAAAAGTTTGGAAAGTTTTGAAAAAAGTAAAGAAAAACTGGTCCCACAAATTGAAATGTACAAGCAGTAACTATTAGAAAAACGTAAGGCACCAACTTGAGAGGCGAACCCTCAACCATTGGCATGGGATGGAAGACTTGAAACCTATCCGTTACACTACTACCACTAGATCAGCAGCACTTGAATGACAAACTGACCACTTTATTCAAGCCATGTCATGCGAGGTGGTATGGTCGAATAAATTTTGAAATAACAAGATCCATCGGTGGACCCGTAGCCACTTCCTTTGCCAAAAGCTTAAAAGGCTTGGTCACTTTTAGTGTTTAATTATTTGACTTTTGTGTGGCGTGCTGTAGTGTTTATGTGCCATCTGATTTTATGCAAGCTGTGTATTTGAATGTGGCATCTCAAGCAACTTTGTTGTATTGCTATAACATTTGTGTACTGATGTGTGTGCAATCAACAAACTCTTAAACTTTTCTTACAGGATACGGTTTACAACCCTGCAATATTTTGCCACACCAAAGTTTGCTTTGTTTTTTCTTTGCTGTGCCAGTGTTGCCCAAGGTTTTGTCATTACTGGATTGTACAGTGTTGTTGTAACTACACTTGAAAAAAGGTTTGTGGTGTACATCTGTTAGCTTATATATTAGAAAATCTGATGTGGGAAAGATGATTTTTTTGCCATTGATGTATTATTTCCAGGGTTCCCACACGGTATTGAAAGTATTGAAAAAGTATTGGATTTTGAAATCAGTTTTCAAGACCTTGAAAAAGTATTGAATTTGGCCAAAATGTACATAAAGTATTGAAAAAATATGGAAATTCAGTCGTTTGTTTATTCAAATTTTGTTTGTTACCGCTATGACAGTTCTGCAGAAGTTTTTTCATTGTGTTCCATCAATAAAATTTTTGAAAAATGAAGCTAAATGATGGTATTAAAGTCTTTTACTTTGGTATTGGAAAGGTATTGAAAAAGTATGGAAAATAGTTTTTGAAAATGTGTGGGAACCCTGTATTTCACATCTTTGTCTTATAAAAGCAAACATGCAATTTGGAATCCACAATTGAATTCAGTTTAAACTGTTTTGTGAATTCAAAATAATGTCAACAGTGCTCAGAAATATTTTGCTTGGGATTGCTGTAAAATTTCTTTAATGATAATATATTCTATGTACTGTAGTTATTTCAGAAAAAAGTGTGCAAAATCACTCCTGTTTGTTATAACTATTGAAAATTGCTATGTCCTGTGCATGTGTCTGTTAGATTTTGTTGTGTAAACTTAGTGATTATGTACTCATGTGTTAGTAATTTTATGTTACCCTGTTGTCAGAGGTTTCCTAAAAGATAAAAATAAACTTTTTGCAGTGTTAATAGGTGTATTCAGTTTGCTGATGTTTGTGATAAATGTATGGACTCAGAAGCAGAACTGTAACACCACTACAAAGTTTGCTCGACAATGTTATTCCACTTGAACTGTATCCTAGCTGTTTGTAGCTCACAATAATAAAAAAGATCGTAATTCTCAGCTTCACATAACCTATACGTCATGTTTATCCTAAAAACATTTTGTGATCAAGGGCATAGTCTGCATTGATATGACCAAAAAAGGAAGAAAAAGTTGCTACTTCATCATGTGTTTTTGTGATGGGTTAACTTTTTGCTCTACAAGGTTTCACCTGCACAGCACAGAAACTGGATTCATTGCCAGCAGCTATGACATTTCATCGTTAGCTACTGTTCTGTTCATTACATACCTGGGTGGCAGAGGTCACAAACCACAGTGGATTGGATGGGGAATCTTTATCATGGGTATTGGATCAGCATTGTTTTCTCTGCCTCATTTTTGGGCTCCTCCTTACCAGCTTGGTGAAGAACAGCATAACCTCTGCAATTCCACTGTTACTCACACCAAGTGTTTTCCTTCTCATCTAAAGAATTATATGTAAGAGTTTTTCTTTTGTTTGAACTTGTAGGTTATTAGATCTGTTTTAATCACATGCAAACTGTAGCACTACTGTGAAAGCAAATTTTCTTACATTCTTGTTTCTGTTGTAAGACTATGTCTTGGTAGATTAATATTATACAGCTGAAAAACTGACCCTTGCAGCTAGTGTTTGTTTATTTATGGCACTTGAAACTTGTGTGCATTGCCATCTTCATATTTCACCAACATGCATGGTTTGNAAATGTTGGTGGTGTGGGGTGTGGCTCCAAAATATCAGAAAAATACTTGGCCATCCCCATTATGCGAAACGTGCAGGTGTGCNGAANGTGTTCGCTTAGCTGCAAGCATTGCATGCTTGTAAATTAATCCTGAATAAAACTTTCAAGCTTTGAACTATTTAGAAGAAATCACAGCTTTTGCACAGGGTTCATTTTTCAAAAAGTGATATGTAAAAATGTGTGGCACCTAAATGTCTTTCACCCCTGGGTTACCCAGGAGGATAACTAGTTTTGTTGTTGAGTTGTAATGTTGTGGAAATATTTTGATATTTTGTAATGAATATAGAGCGAGTAAAGCAAATATATACTGTTGGGGAAATTTAAAAAGCCCAGCAAAATTCATATTTCATGTAACACAGCATGTTTGGTACGTGAGAGCACTTCTGCTTGTCAAATTTATTTTGAGCATAGGTGCTTAACAAAAGGTCGAATTCTAAATCAAGCTTTGTTTTGATGCTGGCTTTGGCACTGTGAATGTGCTGTTATGAACTGTAGTGAGGCTATGTTTTTGTGTTAAATATGTAAATAGAGTACTCAATAACTGTATGGTATATCATAACTTGCTGATTTATGTGGTAGGTTGGTATTTGTGATTGCTCAGTTTCTTCATGGTGCTGGTGGAACAACTCTTTTCACTCTTGGCATTACGTACTTGGATGAGAATGTTGAGCAAGTAGATTCATCTTTCTACCATGGTAAGTAGCAAAGAATTCCCGCAAATCTACCCAATGTATGTTGTTGGTGTTTAACTGTGCATTGCAGTGTTTGTCTTCATCAACATGCTATTGAATCTTTTGTTTTTGCTCATTGTCTTGTAGTGAAACCAATTTAATGAATAACACACTTTTGTTAGGAGACAAATGTTTATGCGTTGCAAGCAGATAGTGAAAAAACGAACATGTGTTTTATTCCTCAATCCGACGACATACTGTAGTCACTCCTTTTTGTTGCGTGAATTGGAGATAAAAAAGTTACAACGCAGAATCAAACAAAAATGTGTTGGTCTTTGCTTTTGCAAGCAGTGATTTATCATGCGCATCACAGGGGATAGTTGGAAGTTTCGTTGTCTGTTATGCAGTAATTGCGTGGCTTGAGTCACGATTTTCAAAAGCTTGAATCGCGTGACGCTCTGCAACAATGATGCCATGACCCGAGTATCACTTTGCACAAAGAGTCGACTCTAGTCACAATGTTATGACCCGTTACATGAGTCGATTCACCGTTGGAAAGTTTCCAAAGCCTGTTGAAACAAGGATTTGATCTGTGCCAATATCACACTCGAAAAAAATAGCAAAATCGTCTGAGTTGGTCTGAGCCAAGCTTCCAAATCGATGACACGAAGTAACTCAACTCAACCAAGTCCCGAACACAAATGGCTCGTGAATTGACAAATATGACTCGGCCACATCACTGATATCATGTATAGTAAGACGCTGAACTATGATAAAGCGAATGAATTACCGACACACGGGCGGTGGTCTCGCAGTGAAACGTCACCTTAGTGCGCTGGTGTGCATCGTAGATATTGTTTAAGAATGCTGTCGCCTCTCAAAGATCATGACCTAACATGACATAAGCAAAGTTGTAATGTTTAGGTTTTTCAAGTCGCCAATAAATCTTTGTTAATGGTTTATGTTCTCGTATAGCCGTGTGCGTGCTGTCACTATACCTATCGGATTAAGATTATTCTAGCTGCATGAGCCTTAAATACATAGAACTCCCCCAAAAAATTTTAGATCCGGCAAACGTTTCCATTCGTGATATTTTTCAGGAATTTACTATGCAAGCAGCGTCGTTGGTCCTGCGTTGGGATACATTCTGGGAGGTAGATTTCTCACCATATACGTTGACATCAACGCGAGGTATCGTTTCATGTTCATGTTTAATTTACGTTTAATGCTAGCAGAGGGTGTTTGGTCGTCGTTTGCTCGTCGTTTGCTCGAAGTCAAAATTTTGAAAATCGATTTTGAAAATTTTCCGGCACGCGCCACCAAAGCCGGTATGCTGGGTCCGATACCGGGTTGGGTAACCGAAGGCTTGAGAAACGGTACTTGCGGCCTGGCCAGCCTCGTGCTCGGCGTTAATGGATGGGTGCAAGCAAACAGTTCACACGCGGTGCTGCCATTGACTCGTCACCAGTGCAGCATTCACTGCGAAAGCAGTTGCGTCCCACGACGCAAGCTAGCAGAGGTGGGGCGTCGCGGACCACTCGTGACATTCCGAAATGAGTACAAACGCGAGTGTAACTGAACTGATTTGCAAATTTTGTGTGAAAGGGCGCCTTAAAGGGATGTTTTGCGATTTTCTCGATTTTTGGTTGGCGCAGTACGTTCGAAGACGTTTTAGATCTGGAAAAGTTATATTTCTACCTGTATCCTGTAGACACACGTACACGTTTTTGTTTTTTGGAGTGCTTTTGGTGTTTTACTCCAGCGTCAATATCGATGACACAAGTTCCCTCTGGGTCGGAGCTTGGTGGCTTGGGTTTCTCATGGGTGGAATTGTGGTTATTGCCCTTGCCTTTCCTGTGCTTTTCTTGCCTCGACAACTGCCGCACACGACCCACGTTCGCTTGGATCGTGAGAAAGAAATGCACCAAGGCCTCGATGCGACGAAAATTCGTCACTTCGGAAGTGCCAACCGGTAAGTTGATATTTTGCACATGGACAAAAATACTTTTTTAAGGTGAGACTTCTTCGCGCTGTAATGACATATATATGTTTGAAAGAACAAGAGGTTACGTGAAATGTATTTATCACGAAGACATTTGATATAACGTTTTCGCATTTCAAAATAACTTTAAATCGCGAAGACTGCAGTTACGTTAATAAATAATTGCCGAAACGTCTTAAGGAAAACATACGTGACAACAAGTCCATTTTTTCTTTTTCCAAACCGTATTTCTTCTTGCGAGGGTCGCGGCAGCAGCTCTGGGAAATTTTAGATCACGTCGCCGTTTTTAGGAACATGAGCACTGCTGCTAGTAAATGCAAATATGAAGGCCAATAAACCATACCAAAATCTGAAAAAATTTAATTGAATTCACGCATCTTGTTTGGTGCAGGTTAAGCGAACTCTGGCAAAGCGTAGCGGTGCTGTTTAAAAACCCAACATTTCTGCTGATCACTCTTGCTGGAGCGCTAGATGCTGCTTTGGTGCTTGGCGTCTCTACCTTCGGGCCGAAGTACCTGCAATCGGCGTTCAGCATCACACCCGCTTTGTCGGCTTTATACTTCGGTGAGTCACGCTTGCTTTCCAGCGCTCCTCGACTGATTGCGTTGCTGCAGCCGCTGATACATTTGTTATTTTTTAATCTGTTGTGGATCAGCTCGTGTCGGAACTACAGCGCGACAATTGTTGGCTGAAAACTGTTGTTACTTGACACATGCATCTCAACAACTTACGACTGTGATAAAACCATGGATAGCAGTGAAAAAACCCCACCTTCAAACGGTGCTCGGCAAGCGCTACAAAGTCGTGAATATAAGGATAAGACGTCGTCTTGATGACGTGTAATTGTCAGTGACTGAAGTCTGTTGTCGAACGTGTTGCTCTGCGCACCAAAAATACGTTTCTCTGAGAAATTTTCCAGTTTAACGTAAAACTCGTGACCTACTGTGCTCGACGTATCGTACCGTGGAAGAATACAAAGNACGGGTCGTCCGTTGNCACAGATTTGAAGTTTTGTGATCATTGTTCGGGTTCGTGATTGCTTGCGACAAGTCGAATTATGACGTAGGGGCGGTTCAGCGCTCACCGTCGTCAATGTTTGAAATGGAGCTGCCGTTATTGCTTATATCGCGCTGATTGCGAAGAGTTGCATTGAACTTGGCGGAGCTTGTGGGTTTTCAAAATTCGCAGATCTCTTTTGGTGCGATGAGCTGCTCTGATGACCCTGATTTTTTAGCATTGTGCAGGGAACCCAAATATTAGAGAAACACCTAAGTGCCAGTAACGGAAAAACATGCTGCGCCATTTTCCCGTCCAGCGTCGCGATTGGATGGATGCATTCAGCCATATTTCCGATTCGATCGCTTTTCGCCGTTGCTGAAGCTTATTTGCGACACAATCGCAAAACTGCTGTACTTCGACCTGTTTTTAAGTTCTCAGCAGTTATACGAACATTTGACGCAGCAGGTGTCAGCCATGACTTGTTGTTTTTCAAAATTGTAATTCCAAGCACTGTTGTTATGTAGTGGTCGGTATCGCGATCTGATGATTAACGCCCGGTCCCTATTCCTTTTTCTTCTGCACGGCGTCTTTTTTATTTTCTATGCAGCATTTTGCTGATGTTTCAATTCACGTTTTGTACTTGCAGGCGTCCTGGCAATCTTGGCCGGTGCCACAGGTCAGTTTTTCGGCGGCTACATTGTGACGAAAGCGAAACTTTCCGTACCGGGCATACTGAAGTTCTGCGCCGTGTGCGCCGCTGTCGCGTTCACGACCTCGTTCGTGTTCTTCAGGACCTGTCCCGATACTCGTGAGTCTCTTCGATTCACGGTTTATTTTCTATTTTTGTGACAGTGCATCACGATTTTCTTTCTACTTTGCAAAGCAAAAAACCTGCTGACGAAGTTGATACCGCCCCACTCTAATCCTGGATATGCTTTTTAGATTTAGTCTTAGTAAATGTTTGCATGCAATAAGCGCAAAACGCCAGCAGAGCTGATTGCTATGTTCCTTCTTTTTGTCTGATTCAGTTCTACATCGTTTCACAAGTTGACGCTTCTTACATTCTTGGCATTGCTGTTTGAAAGTCAATGCAGGACCCTCGACACTCTTTCCCCCTCCCCGACAGACTCAGCACATAAGATGCCCGAACCCAAGTCGACACAGCTTGTCGAGTCACTGATACTGCATAGGTTCCATTCTGACCCCAAAGGTTTTTTAGTCTTTTGAAGTTTACGTTTTGAGCCACGCCGTAACTATCAATCGGAACTTATTTCATAGTTTTCTTAAATTTCGGAATCGTTTCGTGTCAGCCAAGAATTTAGGCACGGGTTATACATTTTGAAACGTCGCGGCTTGATTCGAATTTGTGACTCCGGTGGCGCATTGACGGTTACAGCAAAAAAAGTAACACAGCCTTGAACAACCGTGTCATGTCCTTGCAACGCACAACACATTTTATCTTTCACGTTCTGAAGCGTTCGCCGGTGCGACAGTCAACTACAGCTACAGCGAACAAGCTCCAGCAGCCTGGCCAGCAAACGATCACGCGTCTACCTGCAACGCCGAGTGCGCGTGCAATCCCGACTCGTTTGATCCGGTCTGTGGCGGGGACGACGTCACTTACTACTCGCCATGCTTCGCCGGTTGTAGGAATCGACGCAGCAGCCAGGTTCGTACCATTGAACTGTTGCTGTTAGCGTTAAATATTTGTTCTTTGCAATTTGTTGGTGCTGAACTTCAATTTTTTTACTGTGAAAAGGTTGATTGTAACGTGAATAGGACTATTCCGTTTTGGCTCCCTCTTTTCTCCCTCAACATTCGAAATTTTCGCAGCCACTTACGGCATACGCGTGAAACGGCTTACTGTAATTGCGCCTCGCAATTTGTAAAATTGGATTGCGGTTGCAATCACAAGGCTTAAAATACACGCCGTTTTACTCCAGGTTTACACCGATTGCTCATGTATCCCGTGGCCAAACGGAACCGCTGGATCCGATGCTGTCGCTGGCAAGTGCCCATCGACCTCCTGCGCCGGATTGAACCTGTTTCTTGTAGTATTCTTTATTTCGATTCTTGCCACGTTTCTTGCCGGCACGCCGGCTGTACAGGCAGTATTGCGCGTCGTGCCATTCACCCAACGGTCTTTCGCCATCGGCATCAAGGTAAGGCGTTGAATTTTCCTGTCTAGTTGGGCGCAGTGTACGGTAGCGGATGCGACGTCGGTAGTAAATACCGTTTTCCTGTTCTGCTGTTGCGTGTAGCGGCGTCTCAAAACCGTCGCGTAGATTTCGTTTTTTAAGAATGAAAAACATCGCTTAGAATTGCTTCTTTGCCATGAAAAATCCAGGACTCTCAACATTCGAGCGCCTTGAACGGGCAGTTGTGTGGAGCTGATGGCGCTCGGTCCTTTTTTACGAACGCCTCGGTGAAGACTTGTGGTTGGTTAATCGGCATGTTATCGTTTAGATTCGACCAAAGTGTCGTTTTGCGGCAGCGCAATATTTGGAACCAGATTTCATTTACCAAAAACTAAACGCTCGTTTTCTCTGCCCTATCGAAGTCCAGCCAACAAGCACAACGAACGTAACGAAAAATAGCGACCATCGGAAGAAGGTGTTAGTGTTTGGCAATGGTTTCATCCTCGGTTTTGCTCATAGTGAGAAAGTGAGTATTACAAGACGCCGTCAAGAACAGCTGTACTTTTCCAATTTCCACATTTCGCTTTCCATCTACTCGATTTCAATTTTTAGTTTGTGATACTGCGCACCCTCGGCAGCATTCCCGGGCCCATAATATTTGGTCGGGTGCTGGATCTGGCCTGCGTGGTTTGGAGTACAGAATGTGGGAAACAGGGCTCATGCGAACTGTACAAAAACGAGGATCTGGCGGCTCATATGGTTGCACTTGCCGCTATCATCAAGGTAAGTATGGTCAACTCTTTTCTGCTGTTATGAAAGGTCAAGGCACATACTGCTTTTGTAAAAAGGCCGACAAGACGAAAAAACTATTAAACAAGTCATGTGTTTTTACGTTGGCATTTTCTGTTGGAATTAAAATCATAGCGCCCGGCGAAGACTTATCAGTTCCAAACATTTGTGCCTGGTTGTTGGCTTGNTTCCATTTTATCTGTGTAGTAGCTCGTTATATTTGAAGCCGAATTTCAGTTTTGCGAACAGCCATGAGGAATAAGGCTTTGCATAGAAACNGCGTTGTTATTGCGATTCTGAAATACAAAGCTACCGAAGCGAAAGATGTGATTGAAACCTTCGTTATATTGAGTACGTCCAAGTAGCGGTGTGCAAACGCTGTCCTCGTTATGCCGATTACACCCACAGCAAATAAATCTCATCGTGGATAACTGCAACTTTCAGTTGAAGCCGACCCAACTACAAGTTCAAGATTCCTATGATTGGATCGAAAATGAAGTTTTAAATTTTGTAATCAATAGATGTGCGATGATCCGGTGGTCGTTAATTAATTTGTTTGCTGCTAAAGAAAACCCAGCACTTGAAGCTCAAATCACTGTCAATCACAGTTTTCTCTTAGTCGCTGTATTTTGGCCAGGAGGTAATGGAATCGCCCCAACCTGTACATTGAGAAAATTGCTTTCATTTTGCTCGACTATGCTTTACTTATTAACGTGTTGGTGTGATATAAAAGTGTACTGGTTTTTCTCAAGTTGTTGCGGTAAGATGTAATTGATATGCAAGTTTGCTTTAGGTTCGGATTTTTCCTTTGCACTGGTCGCTTTTTTCAGCAGCCAAGATGCGATCGCGCCGATAAAGAAACTAGAAAATTGTCTCGTCTGCGAACGTCCTTGCGCGCTGCTCAATCGTTGCTTGGCTACCGACGCCCTCGCGTAAACTCTTATATGTATTTACAGGCCATTGTGACCTTGCTATTTGTTATGGCATGGCTCGTGTACAGGCCACCGCCCAAAGAAGTCCTTGACCAACTCGACGGATTGTCCCTGGACAACCCGGTGGCCCAAAATGGCCTGGGCCTGCCGTCCAGTCACGGGGCCAGCGCGGCCCTGAGCGGCTTGACGCGTTTGCGAAGCACGAAGTNCGTCGGCGTTTCGTACAAAACTTTGCAGGAGGACACCGCTGATGTTGACCTTTGACGCGAAACCCTGGACAAAGATCAAACACGTTTTGATGCGATGATGGATAGCGGGGATGCGTCATATTTATTTGTGCAAGGTAGCTGCTTTGAAACCATTGGCGAAACTTGGAAGCGTACTTCCGCAGGGCTTGCTAAAGTATCTTAAGCTTGTGCTTCTTGTACAGTGTTGCTATCAGTACCGCAATCAGTAGTTTCAAACGAGGTTAAAACACTACGTGATCACAAACGTACAGTAAAGCAATGCAAATTTTCAACAAAAAAATCGCCAATGAGCCAGTGTTCCCACAGCTTCCGCAAATATCTTACTACTGTGAACCTGGCGTCGCCAAAACCGAAAATATGCATTTTGGACATGGTTGAAACATGCGCGAAAAACTGCGCATCTCCTGATTTCGCACGAAATCTTAATTCTGAGAAACACCTCCTGCCGAACATATACTTCAGAGAACAACAGCAGGTAAAATGTTTCCCTATTGCCGTGGTTGCTATGCAATACCCTAGCGCAGTACATCCGGGTACTTACGTGTGCATTTTGTACTGTGCTGCTGGAGCGGTACCTGTGCACCTTTTTATCTTATGTGGCCTCTCGTCGATCAATCTTAGTTACACGTCGTGGTTTTCGCGCTGCTGTCGGATTACGTTCTTGACGCTGTGGTTTTAAAAACGCACTTAATTAAGTTATCAGTGCAGCTGCATGTCATTCTTCCGCAAGAAAAACGCAAAAAATCGTTATTATTTATGTATGTATCCATATCCTTAATTTCTTTTCTGACTAGAAGTACTTGTCGGAGGAGATTGACTTTGCATCAAAATATTGTTCCTCTACATTTCGAGTGGCTTTTCTTTTTATTATCGCTTCTGCTTGCCGTGTTAAAATGAACCCTCAACCCTGCTCTGCCGTGCTGCGCGATATAAAGCACTTCACCTTGCAAGACTATGCTAGGTTTCCAAAAAGCGCTTTTGATGTGTTTGCGTGCATGCTCTTACAACGTTGCTGACGCCTTTAAAACAACTGTTGCTGTGTTTTACGGCACGCGATCTCTCCGCCATATCTCTCTTCGCCTGATTATTGTTCATAATTGCACGCGAGGTGCTTGATCGGCGTCACTTGCAAATCTAGTTAAAACCTTGTTTACCCACCATTACGCTTTGACTGGCGCATGTCTGCTCTATACGGCCTTTTCATTAATTTTATTTAAATATTTTTATCGTCTTTAATTCGAAACACTTAACCTTTGTAGAAGGCGAGATGTTCGCATGAAAGGATCTTTGCGTCTGCCTCCAAGTCAGTGTTCTTGTTTTTTTCGACTAAGTGAAAAGAGCGTTTTTTCTTATAATCGTTGGAAAGTTTAATTTAAGCGATTGACCCAAGTTCCCTCAACAGTCGCACGTCGATGGAAATATTTGGTGGCTGACGTGGCAGCTTTCGTCACATATCGCTAAAGTTCCTCGCGGCTTGTTTTCGGTGTTTAAAGGTTTTGTGCGGCAGTTGCCAAGCAACTCGGAATACGAATAAAACACGGCACGCTTATAATCAGCGATTCTTGGCAATGAACGCCAACGAGAAAACGTGTTTAGTGCTTAGCAATGCAGCACGCGCGAGAAGTTTGCGTAAATTTATGTCGTTTTGCAGTCTTTTGCCCACTTTCCAAGAACGCACTTATTCGCGTTCATTTTTCTTGGTGTTTCAGTTGTCAGTAAAAAGATACTATTTGCCTAAAACAGTGGTTCTTATAGAAGCTCGGCCCAAGAGTCGCTTGAGCATTGCGGCTTGGTGTGGCGGATCGCTGGATGTGATTTGTCAAAGAATTGACTTCTGCTAATGTTTCGAGCATTTTTTCAGAACGCCAAAGACCGTGAAACACTGAGTCGCCAGTGAGGGATAATTCTAAAGTATTTTTTTCCTAACAAAAACAATGGGCGTGCGCCAACAGTCCACATCAGCGCGAGAGCGTGCTATATTTCAGTGAGACATGCGTTCTTGTCTTTGCGAAATTATACTTCGGCGAATTAAAGTATTTCTTGTGGTCAAACATCAACTATTTTCGTTCCCAACGCGCGGTGAAGGCAAGCTACAGTCAATGGGTCAATACGTTTCTTCCGTTCCGCATCCCTGTGCATGACCGGCCTTAAGCCGATACAACCGATGTAGCTACATTGGGCTCCGCGCTGTGGTGTTTGTGTAGGTTGTTTATTTTTACCAGATAGTCTTTGCAACCAGGGAGCGAGCATTTGCCTGCCCCCCGAAAATTTCAGAACATTGCACAATAATTTTGATATTTGCAGAAACTTTTAAAGAACAAAGATGAAATTTTATATTCTAATCATTTTTAAGAAATATCTTATTTGAAGTTTTCTTTGTCCTACTGGTTAATTGTCCCCTTACAATACTTATCTTGGGACAGGCCATTTCATCAAAAATTTCGTAAATGAACCCTCAACACTGTATTTAACCGCAAATATGCTGGAATTGTCTAAACTTATTAGAGATAGTTTTAAATGTTGGTATTTCTAAGGCATTTTTTAACCTTTTGTTCGGGTATCACTGAAATTTTTCAGAAATGCAGTGTGTGTACGCTTTGATTTTGTTTTTTCATTTTCTGAGGAAGAGAGTTTGCAAACGCTCTCGAAACGTCAACAATAAATGCTGCGTTGTTGTCACAGCAGTGGAGCAAAGTTTGCAGCCAGGAGACAATGCCTGGTGACAGTCTTGCGTTCGGAAAGCCCGAGCGTCATGTGCGCAAAGCTTCGCACTGTGGCAGCAGGCAACAATAGAGATCACACGCCGCGATCACTCTCCACGTGCGCTGGTCATTACGTTCAATCGTTCACAAGTTGATATCGGTAGAGCTTCCACGCAACGATTATTGCTTGTTCGTGCCTCGCATATATAGTGTTGTTCTTCGCGCACATTCGGTTCGTGGTGAACCACGCATTCCAGCGGAGTGGTTGCAACAACAGAAACAGCACACTATGTTCATATTGTGTTAGCTTTTCGTTTGCCCNTGGGTTACTGTAGGCTACTACAGTATTTAACAATTTTGCATTTTATGTTCAGTGTCTGACGGTTGCAGGGGACTCGCAGCCAAGCTCTAACGTTGCAAGGGAAATTTGAATTTCACAAGTCTCAAAGTTATTGGGTGTTGTTCAGGTAGTTCTGGCAAAAGTGGCGAGCCTGGCCCAGCCATTCGAACAAAGTTGAAGTTGCATTCCTGTTACATTCCTTTCAAGAGTGTTTCAGTTGGCAGACGAAGTCACGTATCTACGATTGAAACAATAGCATAAGTGATTAAATATATCCTAACATTCATACCAGTCTCTTGTATCTGACAACTTCACCGCTCCCGATATCGTCTGCAGAAATTACTCAAAGCAAATTTATTCAAGTGAAGTTTCAATTATCTAGATAAAAGATTTGCTGAAACAAGACGAAAAGTTAGGCTGGTTTCCTAGTAGCCTAAACATCTGTCATACTAAAACCATGACTGCACTAGTTCAGTACGAAACCAGGTGTTTGTATTAGGGTGCTCATTTTTTTCTCTGTCCTGATCGTTCGGTCTGCATCTTGATTAAACTGAAAAGTTCTCATTTTAGGAAATGTTGCGAAGAGAACTTCATTTGTGACCGTTTGCGAAAACGTACGACGGTTGAATAAGCACGATGACGTCATCGAATAAAAGTTCATGAAAATTGCCACCCCCGAAATGAAGAGCTGATTGCGCCCCTGCTTTGCGCTCGAGCATGCAGTGGAAACGGTTATAAATCTCATTTGTTAAGAAGCAGTGCTCCCGTTAGAACGACGGCCCTCTACCACGCCTCCCTTAAGTAATTGCATTTTGTTTCAAGTCTCTCTGACATTGAATAAACTTTAAAAATGCATTTGTTCCTAAATGTTTTGACCGAACTTTCCACTTTATAGAGTATAAGAGATTGCCCTCCCCTGGAATATTATTGACGCCCCCTGGGCAAGCGTGCCCCCTATAAAGAACCACTGCGTTAGAACGAACATTGACACAAATAACAACAGACGAAAGGTTGAACCCGGAGTCGTAGACTTTCTATTCAAGTTAGAAGACTCCTGCAGTTGGCCATTCAACTAATAGCCACAAGTGTTCTATTTTTAATTTTCGACTTGGTCTGCAGTGGACACTGAACCGTGTCAGTCTGTCTGCGCAGTCGGTCAATAGCTGTTGAGTAGCAACGCTGGTTGTCAAAACTATTATTGGTCGTTGTTCTGAGACAATTGCAAGCTGGGGCCTTCGCTTTGAGATAAATGCACAGCGGGCCACGATTAGATTATCGACTTTGTATTAACTGTGCCCCCAAACTTCTTCGTTGATGATAGCCCTAAACTCTTTTAAATCGTAATCCGTATTAAACGGTTGTTATGCCTCTGTGGATTAGGCTACTGCTGGCGGCAAAATTACCCCCTGGCAGGATCTATTGCTTGTAGGAAGTTACCAAGACACAGCTTGAAATCATATCTAATCGCAAATGACACTTAATGCCTTCAAACGCCAACCAAAACTGATGCAAAAAACTGCAAAACTGAATGTTTTTTTATTGTATTTGCTGTCTGGCAACCTTGTTGCAATATATTACTGAGAGAAACTTAGACGTTCCACTACGAAAAATGTCGAAAAGACAGCGTAACATAGGTAGAACCTACCGTAGTGGCTACGAAAAAAGGAAGATAAAAGCACTGAAAGAAAGTGAAATGAAGCATGTCAGCGGAGCAACAAAGAAATTTGTCGTTAAGAAGACTAGTCCCGAGATCGAGTAATAAAATAATGAGTCACTCAGTTCCTTGAAGGATCAAGATCTGCACAACTTTTTTGTTTCTTCTGTGCAACCTGCTGAACAAATTAGGTCATTGTCTGCCTTACGCAGGCAGTGTGATTCTGAGAGGAAAAATGACAGCTCTAATATTAGCTTTACCGAAAATTGTGAGGATCCTCCGCCTTGAGACAAACGTCTTTCAACAGCTCATTGAAATTTTCTAATCGGGAATGGTCCACAAAAGTTAGATTTAAATTGTGAATTTTCCGAAGATGTAGCAGGCAGGAAAATTTGTAAATGTTATTTAGAACGTAAATTATACAATGGGAGGTGATGCAAAGGAAATAGCTGGTGCGGTCAGCTGGAAAAAATCGGATATTTCAAAGATCGGCATGGATCGGATATTTGTTTCTGTTTTAAACGTTTCTCGATGTTTATGCCACGTTGTCCTTTGATGGGCTTTCTGACTGGTCCAATGCTATAGTGTGCTCTTAGATAAGCATAAAAAGTCCAGTGGTCACTTATAGGCAAGTGTTCAATCTTTGATGCTGAGCAAAGATCAACAAAGGGTTGCTCATTGACTTCAATTTACCACTTTTATCCTTTGCCGCTCCACTAAACATTATTTGTGCTTTGCCTACTTGAGGTGANACTGGGTAGAAAAATTACTACTTCAAAGTCTAGGTACATAAACGCTAAGGACACTTAAAGTTGAATTGCGGCAAACTAGGTNAGGCAAAAAATTATGAAGGTCATCCAGCACATTCGTTCTTGTTTGTCATTTTATTGAACGGCTGTATGCTTCTTTCATCAATTAACCATGTTCATTATATATTGCGTTTCGTAATTTGTTTCTACATCTATGACGCGGTACGCAGTAGTGTAAAATCTTATAAATTACGTTCTAATTTATAAAGAACAGTTTGCATTGGTATCCATGTCCATGCATTAAGAATAGCTGCAAAATTGGGCTTTTAGGAAACATTGGGCGGATGTATGGACGGTTTGCTCTTTTGTGAAATCTGCTTTTTTGTGTATTGCGTCATAAAGCGAAAAGTTGATCTTGGGCCCAGGCGTTAAGGACCACAAAAGACAATATATCTTCTTGCGCTTTTTCAGCCATAACTCGCTAAGATCTATGGAGGTGTTCACACCCTCTAAAGATGCGGAAAGTCTTCTAGTTTCAATTTAAGAAAAGTTGATAAGTTTTGGCTTTGAGTTTTTTGTGGGTTGCGTCATAATGGGGGCAGGTTGAGGTCATTTTGGCCCATTTGATCTGGTCTTCAGTCTCAACCGCTAGATGGAGCTTTGCGTTTCTTTTTGAAAAGAAAAACTAGGCGAAAACCCGCGTCTTTACAGTCCTTGATTAGCTTTCTATCGTTTGTGGCTTGCAAGTTATGAAAAAAAACACAAAATAAACAATGAATCGCCAGGGGATTAATTAATTATTTACTTGTTGATTAAAAAAAACGCGTCTGCGCTTGTGGTTAGCGAAAGCGAGAAAGGTAATCATTTGGCAGAACATATCAGCAGTTTTCTCTGCAACAGTCGTTCTTCGACCGAGTGCCGTTCAACAAGAGTGAAGTAATTGCACTGTAAGTTCAATTCACTTCTCCGTTCGGTTCAGAGTTGTAAATGGGCCTCATTTTGAAGCCCGAACCCGGCCCGAGCCCGAGATAACAAGCCCGAACCCGTCCCGACATTTAATGTTGAAGCCCGATTTAGCCCGAAAGCCGCATTTACCGAGTGAGTCAAGATATGTGCAACTGCGGGGTATCAAAAAGCGTGGTGTGCGGGTGTAGCTGAGGGTACATGATTTTATCACACCCAAAATAGCTATCACCATGACCAAAACGTTAACTTAAACAAGCACAAACTCAGCTTGTTAGTCAATGCTAGTACTGCGGAATGTAGGCCTAATGTTTTTAACATAAAAACAAGCTATCACAAAACTATCCCCAATGGCGCTATAGGCATGGAAGGAACTATTTAGGTTAGCGTTATATACATGAAAAGTCAGATTGTGGGCCATCGTTTCTTAACACAAGCGAAGAAATTCCTAAGTGATTGATTTTTTTGACGCAATGTCATCGAGTGCTAAATTCCTCACGGCTGCCTCCTTCTGTAAGAGTGTGACACTAATCCGAGCAGAGAACAACAAAACGCAGCTGCGTTTGCAAATAGAATTATCTCAAGAAAAATCACAATCCATTCACTCACAGAAGTCACCTCAGTAAGCAGAACAAATGCACTTCAAGAAAGAAAAAAATCGTACTTCGAATGGTATAAGAAACTTGTGCATGCAAGCCCGAAATCGCCCTGAAACATTTTGACAAACTTAAGCCCGAACCCGGCCCGACATACAGCTCTGGTTCGGTTTGACTGAGGTAAATGCATTCCTTGGCATTTGCTCTCGCCGCTCGGATTTCCATTGCAGAGTTTTCTTTACTTTACAACTTACGAGTGATAGTGGTACACTCGATTTTACATATTTAACACCTTCCACATTGGTTCTTGGACAACAGCCACCTGGAAAACTGCCACCTAGGAAAACTGCCACCTAGGAAAGTGTCATCTAGGGCAACTACCACCAGGGGATTCCCCACCCAAGACAACTGCCAACCTAGGACAACTGCCACCTAGGACAATCGCCACCCAGGACAACTGCTACTCGGAAAACTGCCACTTAGGACAATTGCCACCTACAGTAGGACATCTTCCACCCAGGACAACTGCCACCGGGAAAACTGCCATCTAGGACAATTACCACCTACAGTAGGACACCTTCCACCCTGACAACTGCCATCCGGACAACTGCCACCTAGGTCAACCGCCACCTACGACAGCTGCCACCAGGAAAATTGCCACCCGACATTTGCCGCTAAAGAAGACAACTTCCACCTTGAACGATCGCCACCAGGGAAACTGCCACCCAAGGCATATTGAGTTTTTTGCCATTATTGCTATTAAAGCTATTTGAACTTCACAAGGATGCAGTGCAATAAAGGAAGTTACTTCATCCTCTGACCTCTTTCAAGAAACGTCAGTTCAGCTTTGAATCTTTTGGATGAAGAATGTCGTGTCGATATCATTGCATCTTCACAAACATTCTTAAGTACGTGCAAAGCGTAATTTTATGTGCGCATTTTCAAATTTCCAACAGCAAACTCTCTTCTACTCATTATAGCATTGATTCCACGCACTGATGAAGCGCCTTTTCTTTTCATTTTACATTCTGTGCATTTTCACCTTAGGTTTTGATCTGCGTTATATGCCAGCAACAGCAACGCTTCAATTCACTTTTGCTGTAGTATGTTGAAGCAGTATTACCGTAACACCAAGAGGTTCTCAACCGCTCTGCCACGAGAAGTCCTTTACGTGCCGCAACGCGATATACCAAACTAAATTTGATAGCTTGTAAGTTATGCGTAAAACGCAATATCCCAGGTGGCAGTTGTCCGGTTGGCACAAGGGTGTAGTGCTAAAAAAGTGTAGAAACGCACATAAAAACTAACGATTTTCAACAAGACTTTAAATTAACTTTTGATTCAGTTTTTGATGATGTAGGCGTATTCACAGTCAATGCACTACAAACGAAACATTAGAATATCGTGGGAATGTGTTCCCGCCCCACGGCACCACTGAGGTGGCAGTTATCCTGGTAGCAATTGTCCTAGGTGGCAATTGTCCGACTGGCAGTTGTCCTTATTGCAGGCGCATAGTCAGAAAGTTTTAAGAGGGAGAAGGGGGGCAAACAACAATCAAGTCTTTACATTGAAATGCTCCCTTTAACGACCGCAAAAGCCTATAGATTGGCTCGTACGTTTTTGGTTATAACTCGCCAGCTGCTGCAGTTGCAGAGGTGTTCAAACCCTCCACGGATTCAGCAAGTCTAGTAATTCCGAGTCAAAAAAAAAAAATTCAGTTTTGGGTTTGGGGTTCTCTTGGGGGGCGTCACAAGTGGGGGTGTTTTCGCGTTCTTATGGCCTACGAAACTAGGTTATCTTACGAGTCTTTAGAGCCCTTGATTGGCTTTCTAGCATATCTGGATCAAAACTTATGCCACAAA
>JGI24159J19872_10003492_pt1 | contig 19619 bp, 18 predicted proteins | sample Ectturendosymbi4_FD_19872 | JGI IMG/M metagenome (IMG submission 19872) | reverse complement strand
TTCATTTGGAAGCCAGATTTTGATCCAAGCATCGCCGGTGCTCCATCCGTACATACGCCACAGAGCTTTTCCCACTGTAAGCCTTCTGTTTCAAAAAACTTAGATTGTGTCAATCACATCTTGAGCTTTGACTGTAGTTTCCAAAGCATTACAAAGCAAAAATTCTTCTTTCTTTGGTGGTGAAAGGGGATTGGGTTAAAATTTGAACATGTTCTGTACAAGAAGTGGATCTTTGTATGTTGCTTGCGGTTCTTCCAACATGGCATAAAACAAACATAAATCTTTGTCATTCTCTTCTAATGCTGAGGAAGATGACTTCACTTCAACTTCATAGGTCTTCTCAATACAATATTTCAATTTCTGTGCCGACTTTTTAGACCTCCATTTCATCGTTGACTTCTTTGTTGATAGAGCCAAGTGCCCGTGCTTGACTGCTGTTTCATGCAATATTGCTACGGTGTACTTAAATTTTACTTTGCAATGCCAACATTTTGATGTCTTCCTCTCTTACCAGTGAAATGTTCTGCTTAGTGGGATGTTTTTTTCTGGTTACAGGGGTTGACATCAGTGCAAAAACTTAACTTACTCATCGATACTGACATGTTAACAACCTTACATACCTTGAAACACACATCTCATATTGTTGTATGGTGTAGGTAGCATACATTGAATTGGGTACATAACTTTTGAACATTGTCATTTCACCATCGGAATATAGTTTTGCCATGTCAATTTGACCTTCTGTGATGTCCTAAAAACAAACTGTAACCCTAACCCTGGTGTTGAGGTTGTGCATGGTAAAATGATGCCATTTAGAAGACATGCTTTGCATTTTATTTGCGTGATATTAACCAAAACTGTCTACATATGCTAATTTTAATTTGTTATTACTCAAAAACGAAAAATTTTACTTTTGATATGTTGTAGGTAACAAATAGGGTTACGATATCAGATGGTGTTCAGAATTTTATAATTTGATCCATGGGGTCAATCTCAAGGTCAAAATATAGGTCAAAAGGTCATCATCCCAAAATTTACCCAAATCACAAAAATGATGTCAATTTAGAATTCCTGGCTTTTTCCCCTTTTCAAAGATACCTTACTTTTCCAGATTAGACCACTAGTTCAAAAGATATGGTGTTTTGAAGTTGGGCACCCCCTCCTTATTTTCTCAAAATTTTCAAAAAATTAACCCCCACATCTTGGAAACCGATCATCCGATCACTGAAAACTTTTAGATTTGAGGTTTGGGGGCTGAAACCAACATGTATGCCAAATTTCATTAAATTCTAAAAGGGTAGGGTTTAGTCCATTTGATGTCTTAACATGGAATGACCCATATGGATTAAAAACCTTGACATATTGTCTACACAATATTACCAAATCAAAAGTATTTATGCAGTCAATGAGCAGACTTTGGAATTATAATTTATTTTTCTTATTTGGTACTTTTGTCCCCTGTCCCGTTAGTCAAAAACAAATATTCAAATGACCAAAAAATTCAAAGACATGAATTTTTTCAAATATGGAAACAGTAAGTGTGAGTCATCAATAACAAGTGCTACTAGTTTTAGTTTTCTTCTTTATTTCATGTCTGCTATAGAAATGAAAAAGTAGTCAAAATGTCCCATTAGTCACTGCCCTAGAATATATCAATGGAAGCTACTGTGTTGCTGTCATCTATACCACTTTAATTTAAAGACAAAATACATTTAAAAAAACGATCGATGTCACACCTTCTTTAAGAACTAGAGATATTGGTAATTAACAACAATGTTGCTAGAGTCCATGAAAAACAATTGAGCATGGGGTTAAATTCTACAAGGTTAGATGACAGAACATAATGCAGACAAAATGAGTTAATTATAATCCGGCTAAATGAATTTGTTTTTCACATGGAATTTTGTAGCTGTAAAAACATTCCTAATCATACTGATGTCAAACAAATGCACCAGTTAATCCCATAACTGTAAATTGCATAAATTGGTTGATTGTGTAGAAATATCATTACTTGTCTCTCTAAAAAATGTAAAGTATCTAGAGCTGGGAATCTGACGTGTCCTTGTTTCAAAGTATAGCTTTTGTTTTTAACACTTTCTTTGCCATGCCACATGGATTTACAGATTTTACAAATGCAACTAAATATATTAGATGTGCTGTGACTGTAGTGACCTCAGCCACCTTTAATGTGCTCACAACTGTTGGTGTCTGCCTTTCTTATGTCCACAAATTTTCTAACAATCTGAGGCGACTGCAGCTGACTGCTCAGTAACCGACAGATTTTTTCTGATCTGTAGTTCTGTAGTAGTTCCATCAGGTGTTGCTATTATCTCTTTCTTAATTTCTTTTTGTTGTGTTCACTAAAAATCAATCATATTTCCTGCATTAGTTTTCCATATAATGTAGTGGGGTATCTTTATTCTTCCAATGCGAACATTGCAAATCATGTATCTACCAAGCAGTAAACGAATTTATGTTCTCATGTGTGACTCACCACGTCAACTGAAAATCCATTTTCCAAGCCAAGAAATGCACATCTTGTTCTCAGCCTGGTTAAATTTTGTGACAGACGTTGCAGTGCCGCACTAGTCTGCAACTGCCATGATGCATTTCTATCTCCAGCTAGCTTTTGCAAAATGCAAAAAAGTGACTTTATGCTAGATGGCCAATCAAAGGCTCTGAAGACTCATATTATAGCCTAGTTTTCACTAAAAACTTTAGTCAAAAAATTGGCTCTTGGTGTTGGCACCTTGGCACCCAAGGTCCAGTAACCTTAGCCAAAAAGACCTAAACCTACCCCACTTGTGACGTCACCCACAAAAAATCCAAATCTTTCCAGTTTTTAAATAAATCTAAACTAGAAGACTTTCTGCACCAAGGGTTTAACAGCTCTCTAGCTCAATCAGCTGACATGTTATGGTGGTGCAAAGTGACACAAGAAAAGTGGCTCAAATAGCAAGTACGAATACATACATGAGTGCTGAACGTGTTAATAACAAACTTGACAAATGGTGGGGAATATTTCAACTTCATTCTTCTATATCATGCAAAGTAAGAAGCCTGCACAGCTAGATATTTTTTTGGTTTGAATAATGCTTTCATTAAGTTATTTTTTCTTTGTTCATTTTTTTGGCAAAGAGTGTTATTTTATAACAAAGCTGTGATTAGCTATTTTTATAAGACTTGATTAATTGTTTCAGGTCATACAAGAAACAGAAGCAAAAATACACAACACCTGTTAACTTTGTTAGTGGAGGATTTAAAGACAGCGAATCAAGTCCTCATACTGAAGTCAACACTGATGATATTGATGATGAAACAGACAAGTAAATTGTTTTGCCAAGTACAAAAAAGGATAATTGTGAATTTTGCACTGGCAGCTGTGTTATTAGTAAATTAATCAGTTAAGTGAATAAATCAGGCTTAACTTGTTTTTGATGTTTGGTAAGCAATATTGTGATGAAACAAAACTGTAAACTTCACATAATGTGTTCTAAAATTTTGAAAAATGCATCACAGCCTAGTTGGAAGTGTCAATATTTCAGACACCATTTCAGTGAATTCACAGTTCGAAATGAAATATATTGTGTTTGTTGACAATATGCTACAGACTGTTCCAGTGGATCTGAAATACTAGACTGTGGTTCAGAGTCAATGGAAATGTGGATACTACTCTGTGCAGTGCATAGAAAAGTATTCCTTGAAAACACTTATGTTTTGTTTCAGCATGATCCATATAGATTTTACTTAAACGGTTCAATTTAATTTAATGTTGAAAATTAAAACTGACACACCTAATTTATCATGATGTCTGTTCAAGATATGATAATAAGCATATACTTTTGGCGTTCATGTTTCAAAGCATTTTATTTTATGATTGTTTTTCGTTTGCCCCATCACTGATAACTACTTGCTGCATTAACTGGAGTGCCGACATCAGATACAGATTTTTTAAAATTTGTGCACAGAACCAGCGGTCCATTTGTCAAAGCAAATAAAACCCTACACACAACCAAGCAAGCTAAGAATTCTGCTGGAGTATCATATAGCTTGCAGGCAAAAGGAAAGAAAGAAAAAGTCGATGCACAGTTTGGAAGCTTTGAGAGACATACAAAGGGCATAGGTGAGTGAAAAATAGTATTCTAGTGTTGATTTCTGCCATTTTCACTATCACTGAACTCTTGTTATCAGGCATATCTGGAAACTGTGGTTAACTTAACCCCTGGAGTGATAAGTTCAATATATTGAACTTTGGCTTCTGATCACTGTAATTTCTGCATCCGCTCTTGTGGCTTCACTGCGCTTAGCCACCAGAGTTTTAAAATGTATGTGCTGGTCTGATAAATGGTTGAGTGGGTGCAACGTTTTATAGCTTACACTATAAGAGTTTCTTTCATCTGCTGAATTAAGCTGCTTTGTTTGATTTGATCACTATCAACATGAGCTGCATTTGCAATAGACCAACATCCATAATACGTTTTTATTTTGAGTACAAGTATTGAAAAATATCAGAAAAAAAGTTATTCTTAGCAAATAATAATGAACAATATTTGGTATTTATATGCAATTCATACTAATTTAGTTAACTTGTTTCCCAATTGCCTCTTATTATTCCTGTTGATTGTTTACAGACAAGGTGGTAGTTATTGTCTTTGCATGTAACGGTATGGCAACTGTTCTGGATAAGATCTGTTGTTGTCATTTTGTTCTTTGAAATTTCACGTATGAGAAGCCCAGTTGTGTGATAACTGGAACAAAATGAAACTTCCGTCTGCCAGTGTGTCGCTGTTTCATCGTTTTTTCTAAAAAGTTGCTTCGATATGGGAAGACATTTTTGAACCATAGTTGTTACTATCTAATAGAGATCTTTACTGGACAGGTTAACCCATGTAGGTTGAACCTACGGTTTGTGGGCAGGTGCGGGAAACCCATAGATTCGCAGGTAATGAGAAGTGTAGGCCAAGGTAATTGCAGGTGGGATTGGATTCTATAGACATGCAAGTGGAGAGGAGCAAAAGGTATTCTTGGTTGCGGGACTTGATGCAATGGGTAAAAAGTTCACTGCCAGTTCGTGCAGTAGTTTGTCTTAAATATCATTGAATTAGATAATCTCTTCAGCAAATGATCACATGTGCAACCCTTCCCACCTCCAGTAACTTTAAGCATTGTTAGAAGAACAAGGAGTACTTTGAAAAAACATAGCTTGAGTTGTTTTTCAAACTTGAAAAAACAAGTCACTTCCGGGAGGGTTCAAAAGAGATGCCGGCCTTATTTGGGTTGTGAAATCTGGTAGCAAGGGGGTGGTGTAGGTTTAAAGAGCATTGGTGTGGGGCAAAGCAAGTTTGAATGTTGAAAGAGCGGACATAATTTTTTGAGCCATGATGATCTGTATTCTGCATCATCTATACACTGATTTTGTACTGGATGTACATGAGCATGTTAAATGTTGACCTAGAAGTGGGACTATGGTAACTTAGTGACACAGTACCCACCTCTCTGTAAAATAGCTGGATGGTTAATCTATTCAAGTTTTTAAACTGCCACCAAATGTTATTAAACAAAAATACAGAAAACTAATGAAGACTTGATGTCTTTGCACTCCTGTATTTTGTGTGGTGATTGGTAGCTTTCAGGTTTTTTTATTGTGAATTGCATCCAAGCACCAGATTTTAGTTGATTTTGAAGTGTCCTCACTTTCTTTTACGGATTTAGATTTTCGACCCCAACTTTGCACCTGAGCAGCACATGTCATGAACTTTATGTCCAATCCAGTACATGTCAAGGTTTTCCCTCAAAATTGCTAGTGTCTGTTGGAAATGTTTATTAGGTTGTTTGGAAAATTGTGGTGGTTCAAGACAACGTTTCTAATACAATCTATTTGCCCTGGCAGTGTTACCACAATTCAGATGCAGTCTCCGTAGGTCGCAGTGATAACTGTTTTCTACCCTCAAACTTGTCACTGATTGTAGTGTGGAAGTATAAGCATTGAACTTTTGAGCAGTGCTAATATTTTTTATGGCAGGAATGAAGCTCATGCAAAAAATGGGCTACAAAGTCGGAAAAGGCTTGGGAAAAGGGAACCAAGGAATCGTGAATCCTATTGAGGCTCACAAACGTGTTCGCAAAGCTGGTCTGGGTGCTGCTGGTACGGAACGTACCAAGCAGTCTCATATCCACTTTCCAACTGTGGATTCAGAAGAAGAAGAGGAAGAAGATTTCAAGGTGATGCCAAGTAACTGTAAGCGGTCGTTTCTGCCGCTTCTCTACATACATTAACTGCAGATTACTTGGCTATTGTCGGAATATTTTTATCTCACTATTTACTCAATTTTTAAGTTAGGGAAAGATTTAACAATTTCAAGGAAAGGTTTTTGATGTCTGAAACAAACAGTTTGGTTTCTGTTTGCATGTATATCTGCAAATCCACAAAAAAATCGTTTTGCGTGAAACTCATTGTGACCGTTTATTTCTGAGTGCCTCAGTTCAGAAATTTGTGACAAGTACACCGTTACTTGATTTCTGCAATTGTAGGCGGAACTACAACAGTGGAGAAAAGGCGACGAACCGAAACAAAAAAAGCCTAAATACAAATACAAAACCATAGAAGAGCTTAAAAAGAGTGGTAAAACAAAGCGAGCGAAGAAGGAACGTTCTCCTGAACCATCCACCGCCTTGCCCAGCGCTCTCACCAATGTAAAAGTGATCGATATGACTGGAAAAGAGAAGAAAGTTTTCTCAGGGTAAGCAACGCAATTTGCATGTGTTTGTGACAGTATTTGTGTGTCTTGCGCGAGCGAATGCTTGAGGGCACTCCAAATTCATGCACAGATACCATGCTATTGCTGGACGCGTCACTGCCGGATCGGATGTTGTAAGCAGCGAAGATGAAGACGTTCGACCGGCGGCAGATGGTGGGGAGCAAGTCTTTTCGTGCCCTGAACTGCTCCACAATCTCGACATGTTGATTGAAGAAACCGAACAGAAAATCTTGTCGGTGAGCTTCGAACGAGCGTCACTACTTTGTTACTAGTTTTCAGAGGCAAGGTATGCTTTGTTGGAGCTTTTTTTCATTTTTTGCGCCTTCTTTGGGCAAACCAGGAAAATGTATTTAGCACACAGCGGTTGGGGCTAAGCTGACAAAGTTTTACTTAAGAAATGAATCGTTAGTTTCATCGCATTTTTTAGCTTTGACTGTGATGACCAGTACTTGCTACTTGATTCTGAAAAGTAGGTCAAGTGCTATAATTACGTCAATAGAAGTGCCTGATTAATTTCGGTCGGTATAATTTTTTAAAATCCCAACAACTCTGGTATTCTTTGCGCTTTTATGTGATTCTCAATTTTCCTTAACTTCATTACTTCGTCCCTCTAATTAAATCTTTGTTTGTGAATACATGCAGGTGGACCGGCAGAGGCAGTATGAAGACGATCGTTCCGTTAGTCTCGAACATCAACGGGTGAAGTTGGAGGAAACAATCGCCAAGGAAGCGGAAGAGATAAATCGCGTGGAGGTGATTGCTGTTGTCAGGCAGACCTGTTTTTATGCGGCTGCTTCATTGTTTTCGTCACACTTCGTAACCTTAGACGAGTGCAAGAATTTTATTGAGCTTTCAGTTAGTCAAACCAAGAATTTAGTGAGTTTTCAGTTAGTCAAGCTTTAGTCTGTATTTTTGTATCTGAAGAAATTGTAATTTCTCGTTCGTGGATTGCCCTGGTTACTGTCGCTTATCCTACCAATTGATTTGTTGTTGCAGACTGTGCTTCGTACCATACAACAATGCGAAGCAAAACTTAAATCCGATGCTAACTTCGAGGATTTACTTGACCATTTCGCCGATGTCATAACAGATTTACAGGTACGCCGTAGTGTAATGTTAGCTGCGCTTCTGGGTAAGCTGCTTCGTCCTTTCTCATATTTTGATCGTTTTTCGATGCAAGTCCTTTTCACCCTGACCAATTTATTCACTTCACAGGAAAAGTATTTCGCAGAATACCGAATGTTCGAGCTATCAGACCTTGCGAGAGTGATGGTCTACCCTCTTCTGCAGAAGTACTTCACAAAGTTAGTGCAAATAACAATATTAGCTTGTAATTGCAGAAATAAAAGGATATATCACTTTTAGAAAGAAGGTATATTCTCTCGTACTTGCACTCAGCTGGCAACTGTTCAGTGTTCGTAGGCTTAAACAAGTAGGCTTCAATTAGTACCTTTCACGGGCGAAAATTTATGAAACCCACAGTGTTTATGGATGCAAGGCTTTCTGCATAATTCATTCAATTTTAGGGTCCTGTGCAGAAGATGGTCATATTCTCAAGCAGATTAAAAGTCGCAAAACCTTCCCGTTATGTAATAACCGGAAACAATTCCTATTTTGATTGTTGCCTGTATTTATGAATTTGAAATGGCCGGTCCTTAAAGTCTGTTCAGTTTTGTCGTTAAATAATGATCCTCGTCTGGTTTCAGGAATCACACGTAATAACCAGGTCAAGCTACAAGTCATTATTGTTGGTGACTTGCTCTAGTGTCGAGGTCTCATTTCTCAAGCTTGCGAGACACGTGGAGTCGCCGAAGATTTATTTTTGTTTGAAGAGCAACACAGGTTGTCCTGCAATTCGTTTCTTTTCACCGACCCGCATTTGCCAATGGCTCTCGTATTTGTTATGTTTTGATTCAGCCTGTCGCTTCATCTTTCCAATTTTTTTTCCTTCAGCCTATAGTGCACATTTTCTGTCATTTTGTGCTGGTGCCACCAGCAAATCACTTCTTCCACCTGTCTCGTTCATTTGAGCTTCTGTAGTCCTCACTGTCCTTGCGCGCACGTAGATCGGTTTTCGACCGACTCGTCCATTTCTCGTCTTGCTGGCTTCGCTCGTCAGTAATTTTCGTCGTTTGATGGTTTAACTCGATTGCATTTCCATTCTAAACGTATAAATGTGTCTGAAGCGTAGGTTCCTAACCTTTTTTGAAGCTGGGCACCCCTTTCATAAAAATAAAGTGGCGTTCGCAGCCCCTTGTTCGAAAAAAAGCTACAAATCACAAAAACAGTCCGATTTTGCAGCATCTTCATTTTCAAAATTACTTCTCGCAATACATAGGCCTGCTGGCAACGTAACAGAAAACACCCAGTCGCACAGTTTCACTTACATACCTTACTGGTCAGAAACAAACCTAGTGACTTTTTTGTTTCTGCTTATCTGAAATTATCCACTCATACCTTGGCACATAATTGCTCAGAGCCACGCGCAAATGGTTCGAGGGTTCAAACGGTTCCAACAATTGTGTTTCAACTGAAGTAGCGAGGAAAATCCAGATTTGCTGGTCTAAAGGATCATACAATGATGCTATGTACACCATTGGTTTTCTTTTCAAATTTTAATCTGGAGTGAGGAAGTTCATCTGTATCGTAATTGTTGCAAGTAATCCTTTTCATTTTTGATTTCCAGACTATTCACATGATTTCATTTGATTTCAATCTGTTTTTTCATCTAGGTCTAAGAAATGTTTACTCATATGATGGAAATGAGATTGCTTTCCATTCTGGATTCCACAAGGTTTATTTGCTAGGATTGCTTCCTAACATTCACCATGTGTTGATGCATGAGCCGGTGTACGCGTTGGTCTTGGGTTCGGGTGCTTTTTATCAACCTTAAACATTGCTTTTGTTTATCGAGCAGAGTGTTCCTCCAAGCCGTAATCATGTGCGGCAAAATATTTCTTGTACCATTCGGCGTAGACAGGTGTCTGACTGAACGGTAAAGGCTCAATGTACAATAGATGCGGTGGCATGAGAACCTGTGCAGAATAGCAACTGGCCCATGGATTGGGTCGATGATTCTTCTAATGCTTCAAGGGGGCAGAGAGAGCATACACACATCTACGCTTATGTCGATAATCACTTGAACATTCTGGATTTTTGTAAACATGTTGCAGAACCAGCCAACAGGATAAAGAATAATAAAAGTCTTCGCTGAACTGTTGTGAAATGTAAAAAACATTTTTTTTTACATTTTACAACAGTTGAACGAGGACTTTTATTATACTGGATTTTTGTTTCTGTTCCTTACAAAGTCTGATTTAGTAGTTTTGATTTTGGTCACCCGAGCAACATTGAGTTTCCGGACCTGTCAGCTTTCAACAGTGGCTAGTGTTTCATCGTCAATCTATTGCTGGCTGCTGTTGGAGCCAGGTATCTTCAGTCGTCGGTAATAAATTTCGTCGATTCTGCCTAAATTAAATGTTTTTATTAGACTTTTTGCGAAAATCTGCTGCAGAAAATTATTCTTGTTTTTTCATTGTTTCGAAGTGACACGACGGTTCCTAATGCCTCGGATATAAAAGTCATGGATACAAAATTCAGTTCTGTCCAGAGCATTCCTTGTTTCGGCGATGACTGCCTTTTTTTATCAGAGTGCGTTTCTGTGGATAATTTCTATAAGGTTCGGCGGGCTATCCTGTGGTTGAGGTATTCGTTAATTTGAGCGACCATCGGAATGTGAGGGCCCAATTGATTTCCAGCATTCGAAGCGAAGTCATACATTTTGTCTGAAGAAGAGTCGTTTGGCACCGTCTTTTTCCCGCAGTTGAAGTTGTAACCGTTATTTTTCTTGTGAAATAGTTATATTCTGGTTAATGTTTTTAATGTGCCAATCCTCAGTTTGTTCTTCTATCTAAGTTGTTATCCTTTAACCACTGACTAGTTCGTACGTGAATCCTTGTGTCTGTTTCAGCTTACTTCTTTTTCTCTTCATTTAAAAATCAAAAACCCCTTGCTATCTGCACACACGTATTTAATACTGCGCTGTTTTGATCCTGGTTAGCTGAGTTGATTGTATAAACTAAATGTTTTAACTCAAGTTTATGAAAACCCCAAAATTCCGAAAAAAAACTGTTGACCAATATGTGGAAGTCAGGAATACTGGTTGATTCACAACCACTCCTGAGTTGCATCATTTCGTTGTGGTGCTTGTTTAGCCGCAGTCAAAATGCTGTAAAATTTGTTCTATTTGATGTTAACAATATTTCCTTCCCCCCGCAATGTCCCAAGAGCTCCATATTACCGTGATGTTCTATTATTGTGAAAATACTTCAATGAAAAATGAGATGCACCGAGGTTTTGTAACTGCAAACATGATTAGCAACACTAGTGTTTATGCGCATGTAATTTTGCTGTTCTTGCTTTCATTACCTGACCCTGCTGTCAATACACTATTCTTTTTGCTACGTTTGTTACCAACCGCTTTCTTATACTGGCCAGCGTCCAATGAAACTAGCTTCCAACTGAACTTGCTATGATCTTCTACATATTTGTTGATCGCGTGCCTGCTTTTTTTCACAGTTGGAAACCGTTGAAGACGCCCGGTTACGGAGTGAGCGAGATGAAGCGCTGGAAGTTGTTGTTTGAACTTGACAAAACCGCATATGCTGTGCAGGTGCGCTTTGTAACCGATGTCGTCGCCATTCCCTGCTATGCTGCACGACCTTGTGAGACAATGCTTGTACGCCGACCAGGAATTGGCGGATGCCGCCGTTATTCTTCACTAACAACAGTTCGCTGCTGTTCTTATTTCTTTGTGTCTTGCGCAGAACGTATCGGAAGAAACGGATGTCTATCAGCACATGATGTGGGATGTTTGGATGCCGTTCGTTCGACCCACTTTGCTTACATGGGACCCGCACGACTGCGAATCTGTCCTGGAACTTGTCGAGCAATGGATGCCTCTTCTGCCCCCGTGGATGATGGAGAATTTATTAACGCAACTGGTGGATGAACGGTGTTTGTTGAATTGTTTGGTCGTGCGTTAACTGCGTCCATCATGAGAAGGAACTTTCCTTGCGGTGTAATTATATACCACTCTTTCTGTGCTGTTGGTATTGATACTCGTGTATGGCCGCTGAGCTTTTTTATCAGCCTGCACAACCGGGGAGAAAATGGGAACACCAATGCAAGCATGAAAATGGCTGCCCAAACGTCGTCATCAGCAGTAGATTTCTCGTCCTTAAATAAAACTGTGCCATTTCTGAGAGGCTGCAGAAATATGTATCGAAGCTTGGCTTGTGCAAGAATTTGTAGCCAATCAATGTTTCGTTGCTTAGCAACTGTCAGCAGTTGGATTATATGAGAAATGGTTTGCCCAAGTTTCTGCTTATGAAACAGGCTAAACCACTCTAAACTTACAAAACGATTCAAAGCAGCCTCACCTGGTGGACGTCGAATGAAAAAAACCCAGAAATTGTTGGTGGGAAGTCGTGGCAAAAAGATTATTTCACTGTGCAGTTTCCTTTTTTTACTTTCCCCAGGTTTTGCCCCAGCTACAAAAGGAAGTTGACAAATGGAATCCTCTGACTGATCCCGTTCCATTGCATTCCTGGATCCACCCCTGGTTGCCGCATATGCATGAGCGACTCGAATCACTGTAAGACGAGGGTAACTTTTTCCTTGCTACGCCAACTCTTCTGTCGCTCTTCGCGCTACAGCGCCCTTGTCAGCTTCGCGCCACGTTGCGCAAGCGTATGCTGGCAGCCGTACCGAAAGTTTTGTGCTCCCTTCCGGTTATCTTTCTCTGACAACCAAACGTACTTCTTTGCTGGCTCAGTTTAGGGCACCTCGCTTGAGTACAACCTAAACGTTACTGAAAAAAAAACAACATTTTCTACTTCAGTGACGTGCGTGCTTTTTCTTTCGAGACGTCATCACAAACTTTAAGTGAAGGTCACGCTTGATCAGTGTTCGTTCGCGAACCACGATACTTGATGACTACACAGGTACGCAGCAAAACGGTGTCACAAGTGTTCAATTTAAAATAGCGTTCGTGTGAGTCAACTTGTCATCCCAGCACTCAGTCTGGATGCTAGCATCATCAAGTCGAGTCCACGAGCTTCAAAGTGATTTTCTGGCGCGATTAAACGAATGTGCCGCAGCATCGCGTCACCATCTGTTGCGTTCTGGCATGAACTGGGTTGTCCTGATTCGATTCTATTCTGCGTTTAGAGGTTTACTCCTACAATCAGTCAGTCTTTTAGACATTCAACGTCTGCCGTTATCGTCATAAAGCAAATATGGTCAGTGTTTGTAGGGGATGTGTACACAGTCGTCGTGGACGGCCGTCAACACCTAAAGAAAAAAAAACGAAAGAGAGTGCGATGAATGCAAACAGGCTGCAACTAATTTGAAAAACCTTAGTTTGAAGCTGTTTTTTTATCGGTAATAGACCGAAATGTTTTTCAAATGACCGAAAAAAATTAAGTCATTTCGGTCAGAATGTCTGAAAATATAAGCTAATGAACGCTGCTTTGGCGAGTTTTAATACAACTGTGGGAACAAATGACCAAAATTTCTTAGCAAAAAAATGACCGAACTGTCTCAGCGAAAAAAACAGGTTTCAAGTGAAATGCTGTTATGGCACATCCATGAAGTATAGCACTTTGTTCAAAAGTAAGTTATAAAAATGAAGTCTGTTAATATTGTGATTTATGTTGAGGTAGGGCAGGTGCTGACACCCACCTCTGCATTCTTGTGCCTTTGATGCAAAGCTTTACATTGCTAACATCTCTTACAAATAAGCTTATGTTCGTGTTTGGTCTGCAAAATTGATGTAACTTGTCTACGATTTATACTGGACGCGAATTAAACATAAGTCATTAATTCAGATGTCTGCGATGTGAACCTGGCTTCGTTATCAAACTGGTTTCTGCCTTATTCGTTCTTTGTATTCCAGCCCCTCATGCAGCTATTGTTTAACGCAGGTATGGACCTATACGGCACAAACTGGCCTCGGCTCTTCAGATGTGGCACCCGCGCGATCCATCCGCGCGCATCATACTCGAACCATGGCATAAAGTTTTCTCGAGGGGGAGCTGGGACGCTTTCGTCATAAAGACAATCTTACCGAAGCTAGGTTGGTCGCCCTGAATGTTTTGTGTGTCGCGGAGTAAACGATGTGGGCCTCAAAATGTTATTTCTTCTTGACGTTGACACTTGAGACCAATGCAGCAGTTCTTGAAAAAATATATTTACTTTTTGCCCTCATCGATAAAGAAGGATGGAACTGTTTTTTGGCAATCAGAACTTTAATTTGTGGATTTGTTGAAGGCAATACACATCGCAGATTTTCTTCACATTTAAGTTAGTTAAGAGCGAAGTGTAGAAAGACCACTTTCACACGGATATGTGGTGGAAAATGGCAGTAGTGTACGTGGAGCAAAATTGCCCACATTCCCATAGACACGCATATAATTTGTCCAAAACCTACTGAGATGCATTGCCTCGAAGTCGTTGATTTAAAATGGAATAACATTTTAGTTCCAAAAATTCCTTCAAGTGGTCGTTGACGCGAAAGGAAGTCCCATCCAGGTCCGGAAAATAACGTTCGAATATTTGTTGTTAAGCCTGGTTACGAACGTTGCATAATTCTATGCAAACAGATATTCGTTGCAATATTACGAACGGTTCGTATGTATACTGTTAAAAGAAACCATTTCTATGAATGGCATATGGCTGAGGTCGCCAACCTAAAAATTGTAACAGCGGGAGTGATCGACCAGTAGCTGTGGCTTGATCTTCGTGGTAAGTCAAGTCCGAAATGTTTTCGCGCTCGTCTACGAACGTTTTACACACACACCCCAGTTGAAGAGCCCGCAGATTAATGTTTCGTAACATTTCCCATAATATTTTCTTTAATGTACGTCTTATTTTTCAGCTAAGTGCATGCAAGATTTCGTGGTGGATCCCCGGCATCAGGAACTCGAGGACATGGAATGCGTCTTAGCGTGGGAGGTGAAGAGAAACTTGCTGAGATCATCTGTGATGTTTCTGATTACGATCGAGTGTAATGGATTTAGATCGAATTGACGCCGAGTATCTCTCGTATTACCTGAAAGAAAGCGAATGTTTCGTGTTGTGTGCAGAAGGTGAAGAAACAAACACGAACGCAAAGCTCAACGATCACCCAATGCACATGTATATATCGCTGTGAAACAGCAGATTTAACTTCGCCTTCACTTTAAAGCAATGCTTACGCCTTTTGAAGGCGAATCCTTTGAACATCCCACTTCTTTAATAAGCGTAGTCCTGTTATTTTACATCAGACCCGCACAGCAGTGCCAATTGCGGGTGAATCTCGCACCAGATACTGTTTTAAGGCGGTCATAATTTTTATTGTCCTTGTCAGTCACGGGCGGGCTGTTGACTGTGTGATTAGGTTTCTAACTACTTAAGGTACGATGACTTGAACGTTTAACTTCCAGGGTTTGATTCCACTGCCAAGCTTGGTAACTTTGTTGGAGAAGCACTTTTTCCCAAAATGGCTGCAAGCTCTGAGCACGTGGTTGAATGGCAACCCCGACTTTGACGAAGTGACCAAGTGGTACACAGGCTGGAAGTCGCTTTTCTCCGAAAGTCTTCTCCGCAACTCGTTTATTCAAGTAGGATATGATGCGGTGTTGTTTTTTAAAAGGAACATAACGGTCAAAGAAAACGACACAAACGACATTTTGCAGGCGTTTCGGTAACTCCCACCACCATCACCATTGCAAATGCACTGATGGTGGTAGCAGGAGCTACCGAAACGTCTGCAAAAATGTCGTTTATATCTTTTGTTTGGCCGTTATTTTCATTTTAAGGCTATTCAGCACTTCTTTTCGTGTACCAAAGTTAATGTTTTTGTTTCAAAACGCTTTGGTTCGTTTTCTGAAACACTGAATAAACTGGTTGATGTCGACACCACCTGAGTGCTGTTTACCATTGAATTTTCTTCTCAACTGAAACTGTGGCAACAGGACCGTTTCAAACAAGCTCTGGAGATAATGAACCGGGCGGTGGACGGCCACCAGCGGCAGGGCAGAGCATACGATCGAGAAAACGATGAACCGCCGTTAGAGGTTCGGACTTTTGTGCTGTGTTTGCATGAATGTAACGTCCGTCAGATTTAATTGGTAAACGATTTCATACGTAAACCTCCTTTGTGCGTTGCGAACTTGTTTTTTTGCACACTGAGACATTGTTCCAGTCGGAAACGCTAAAGAGAGCCCGGCGTCAGATTTGTGACTTTCATTCTGTACTGCGATTGTCTCTTTCAAGTTACTGAAGCACTCTGCTGCCATAGCCAAGGGTGTAGGAGGCGGGGGTGAAAGCGCACCCCCAAAAGTTTTGATTTGTCGACAATCCGGGCAAAATCTCTGAAAATCCACAGATGCTTCGACATCTTTGTTCTCATTGTGTGAGGAATGAGACTGACTGCAGAAATGCGTCTGAATTTGGAAACACATTAAGACCTTTTTCTGGAGGTCACCACTTTTGCGTTCTGTGTGACCCCAAAAAATGGTCTACAAATTTTTCGGGCAAATTTGAGAAAATTCGGGCAAAATCCTTAGCACCCCCAAAAATCTGCCTACACCTATGGCCGTAGCGACCGCCGCAACGCTTCTTGTTTGTTGTTGATGGAAATTCACCAAGTTGCTTTCCTCAGGAACCTGACTACCGGTACGTCCGCCCCACCTCATCGGCTTCTGTGCCGTCCAGTTTCAAGGATGTTATCCAGAGGAGGGCGGAAGAGCGCGGCATTCTGTTCATGCCGCTGCCTAAGAGCCGCGACGGCCAGACCTTGTACCGGCTCGGTGAGCACGTGGTCTACATCGACAAGGGGGTGATTTTTCAGAAAATCGGCGAATCGTACGTTCCGGTTTCGTTGCAAGACATGCTGGAAACTGCCTGATCGAAAAACGCAGATCATTCGTTGAGGTTCTCAACAGGAAAAGTAGTCCGCGATTTCTCGGTCGCTATGGCAACAACGCGGCACTTCGCCCCACACAAGCGGAGAATTCGAAACTGACGAATTTCGTGTCGCAAGCGAAGGCGAATTGAGAAATCGAGTGGTGTTGGTCGTGCGCGAGGTGCGATGGCGAGGTCAGAGGTTAAATGGCGCGCATCGGACGCCGCGAACATTGGACGTCGTCAGTCACTCGCGTATTCCGAATCGACCGTCGTCAAAGCACATCAGGTGTAACCCCCTCCACATTCCGTCTTTCACCGACGCCTTTCTAATGACCTGCATACGACCGATGATATGTGGGCGATGTTCGATGACATCGGGCTGGACTTCCTGCAAACTGCTCAAGGCCAAGTTTTAGTAACGGTTATTTTTTGCTACGTTACGTGTAGTTCAGTCCTGTGGCAACGGGGGGGCTTTGGTGGGCTTAACCTCCCCCAAACAAAGCTTCAAGTTCCCCAAATTGGAATATGAAACACTATAATTTAGTGGAATTTTGTCAAATTTGAATGTCAAGCTTGCCCTGCACGAACGTAAAGCTCCCCTATTGACGACTTTCTGGCGACGGTTCTGATTCAGTTGCTAATAAATGAAGTGCAGCTTGGATCGGCTCGCAAGGTTTTATTCGATGAAACTGACATCGTCATGATTCAGCGCATGACGTTCGGTTACATTTTTTCTTGAACTTTTCCAAATAAACTTGAAAAGATGCAAGTTGTTAGTGCATCCTTCTTTGGTCGTTCAGTTTGTGCAAAGCTTAGCGAAGAAATCTTTAAGTCTCACCATGAAGCCTGTCAAACATCCCAGCTCCGTTCTACTGTATTGCAAATGGTCTGTGGAGCAGATCGCAGTGCTGTGTCAAGCTTTTAAGAATGATTAATGCGCGAGCAGTTAGCTCGCGCATTAAGGGTAGGTAATACAGTTTTACGAAATCAATCTTGCGAAATGAGAAGCAGATCCACCCCAGAAACCAACAATCCGCTGAAAAAAAACTGAAAAGAAACGCGAAAGCTTTGGTTTCATCCCTTTTCATTCTGACCGTGTTTACAAGAGTCATTTGTTTCTGACGTCTTCGAAGTTGCCTCCTTGAGAGGCCGGAGACTTACCACAGGATGATGGTTCCCGTAGCGACAGACTTGTCTGTGGTTAAGCGGTTTCCGCAAATAGCATGTTATCTTGTGGGCTGTGGTGAGGGTTCAGACCAGTTTCAAAGCGCCCTCGTGGACTTTGCTTCGAACTCAACCGAGACGAGTTAGTTAGACTTCGTATCAAGCCACCAGTGATTTACGACCAACTTGTTCCGTGCCGTTTGAAAGCGCTGTTATCGCCATGCGACTTGAGTTTCTTTTCCAAGTGTTTTTCGTACATTGATTCTATCTCATCCGAATTCATTGTTTGAAGTAACGCGCAACGTGAAGTTGCTCCTGTTACATCAAATGCAAGTGGCAGCAGTAGCGCAGCCAAGAATTTTTTTTCGGGAGTGGCCCAGTCAATCACGTCGTCAAGTCACTGACGTCTTTCTAACAATTGAAACTTGATACCAAGCACCAGCAAAAATCTTAACAAGTTTGTTTCGGGGGGGAACGACCTCTTCGGCCTCATTCTAGCTGCGCCAATGAGTGGTAGGGCTGGAATCAAAATTCTGAATCAGAAAACATTTCAGCAAGTGGTTGTGTGATTGCCTACTAATCCGGCCGGTTGCGTATGCATTACTATGAATCACACGGAAAGTCTTCGCGCAAAAACATCATGGTTTTAGAGGAGGATGGGAACTGGCGCTTGCTAAATATAGCTAAAAACAGTGACTAAGGTAGAAAGGAAACTCACCCAAAGGGCCGCGAAGAAAATATAATCAATCATGTCTTTCTTGGGAGAATACGCAGATGTACCTGCGACAAACGGAATGCTGACCGCATTACGAACATGATTTTCAAGTTCGATATGTCGGTGGCACTCTAACCATAGGCGTAGTCAGGGGAGCCATGGACCCCCCAAATTTTCAGAGCATATAGTCATTTTGCGCATTGAAAGGCGGTATCCCAAACAAAATAGTGTTATTCACCTAAAATGAAACATTTTGTCTCCACCCAAAATTTTCGGCTGGCTGCGCTACTGCTTACGCGGCATACCTACATTACTTGGAGGTTAAAGAACTAACATTGGTGATTCGGTAGTTAAATTGAGAAAAATAAAAATGGGCTGGCTGCAATTTTGCAGTAAAGTCAGCGTGAACAGATTGATTTTAATTTAATTTGCATTCAGACACGAAGTCCATCTTACAAGCACAAACTGTCTGCGCAATGCAGATTGATAAAAACAGACACAACAGAACGTTTTACAACGGCGTTGGAGGCAGAACCACAGGGTTACCGACCCTTTCTTAACACTACTGATCGCTAACCCATAACACTTGGTAAAACACTACTCCAGAGTAGGACACCAAGTCCAACCCTGGTCAAGGCCAGGTAAAGTACTGTGTGGCATGACACGTCCTCAAACGACCAAACACCGTAACGTCCGAGCACTTAGTCACTAAATAAAATGCGATTGTAGTGTTCAAAGTATAAGGATTGTTTTGTTAGCTTGCAACCACTTTTGGATTTCAGAACAAATTGAAATTAGCGTAAAAAGATGCGCATTTGTGATAACGACCAAACATCAAATTGCAACTGCAAGTAATTTACCAACATGAAAAGCAGATGGCCCGTTTCGGTAAGAACTCCATTTTCAGCAAGTCCTGAAACAAAATTTTCCAAAGTTCGCATGGCAAACATGGCGATATAATGTGCAGGATGTAAGGGCGATTAATTTATTTGTTTGTTAGCAGACACGAAGTCCATAGTATGAACACACAC
>JGI24159J19872_10003491_pt1 | contig 19621 bp, 7 predicted proteins | sample Ectturendosymbi4_FD_19872 | JGI IMG/M metagenome (IMG submission 19872) | reverse complement strand
TGCTTGTCCCAGTAGCAAAAGATTTGTGAAAGCATTAAGAGTTGGTTTCAGTTAATTTATACGAATTCATCCTAGCTGCAGTATTGCGTTCTGCTGCCTTGGTGTATATCACTTCGAAACAGACAGTGTCGTAGTGTTGAAAAACTCATTTCGAAACTAAGACACAGTCACAGAAGTGGAAGATTGATCTTTCGTGCATTTCAGTGTGAGATGGAGCTGGATTATATTACTGTCAGCAGATTGTTGCTTGTCCCAGTAGCAAAACGTTTATGAAAGCGTTAGGAATTGGTTTCAGTTAATTTATCTCAATTTATCCTGGCTGCAGTATTGCGTTCTGCTGCCTTTTGTATACGACTTCGAAACATATTACATAAGTGGTTTGTGACTACAGTGTTAACTCTAACCACACATGTCCGGCAACTTCATAGAATTTTGTACGGATTTTCTGTAATGATCCAAAGCAATTCTTCAGAGTATTTCAGTTCTTTGCCCCGGAGGTCAGATATGTCTATCAGAAAAACACATGAAAGAATTCGCAAATCATATTCATTTAGTGAAAATGATTAAAACATGAAATAAATTTGGTAAAGAATTTCCTTCGGAAAGAGTCGAAGCTGCCTGCATCGGTCGAACAACTTTTTTCATTTATAGCTACTTAAAAAGCTGTGTTTGATTGTTACTGGTAGCTGTAACTCTTCCCATCACCAGCGCTTCATGCGGGAGAAGTTTTTCAAAAATGAAAGTAGTGAAAAAATTCCCCAGCAATTCCATGACCAGTGAAAGATTGGGTAACATTGACCTACCTTAAATTGGAAGGGTACTAGCTGAAAAAACATATTTAGATGATTTCGTTGATGAATTTGACAGTCAACATGACAATCGAAGGATTAAATTACATTGAGCTGATAATGATATAAAATTCTAACTTAGACTGTGCAGGGATCTGTGTGAGAATTATATTGCTCATTGTCTATCTGTCTGAATCTGTTTTAATTTAGAGTTAGTGCGTGTTTCGCTCATGGCAAGACAGTCATAAATCAACGCAGGGTTGAAACGTCAGCTTGTGAGGATCAGTCAGAGGAAAAATCAGTGTGAATATTAAAATGAACGACTTTGTTGGGAATATTCTGCAAAATAAGTTTTACGTCTGCTGTTGCATATTGCGACCAGGTACGCGCCCTAAACGCCGATACACATCTATCTGCGGCTCCTTTGCTACTTTAGGTGCAAGTGGTGCCGAAAACCCTCTGCTGTTAACTGCATACTGCATTGAATAGTCCTCACCCTATCCACGCTGCAGAAGGGCATTACATTTGTAATAGCAGTTGCATAACATTGTTATGGTTACACCACAAACACAAAATGCCCATAAGCTACCACAAAAACGGATTAGTCAGTAGTCACCATCATCGATCCGTTGGCAGATGGCTTATTTTTTTGTGTTTTGTAGTAAGAATATTTTGACGAAACTAGTTGGCTGTCAACAGCCCGCTTGTCTCCCGTATCAAGATGGAATTCGTGGTTGGAACCATTTCGCTTTCATGTGAATTGAATTCATTTTCTTGGAGCTGTTTTCGTTCATATGGAGTCGGCACAATTGTGTATGGGAAATTGTATTTCGTTTTACATGTGCAGTTCTGTGGAAGTTGCATGGTTAGCACAGAATATTCGACAAAGCAGCACACGTATGTGATTGCATTTGCTGTACAGTGGCGTTTAGGTGTCTTTAGAGAATAATAATGACAGTTCATATTTAACGATATTCACAAGCCTATGTTGGGTTTGATAGGATAAATCACAGCAACTTAATCTCCAAAACAACAAAAAATCACCATGCAAGATAGACATTTATGTTGGCCACCCTACTTCTTCCTTGGCCCCGCAGTGGCCTCATTTTCTTTAATTCTAGAATCGCCACTGTGTCCCAGGGTGCATTAAAAGCTTCGTGGCAGCCTTGTAAGAAAGGGACTGTTCGCAAAGCATTTTAATAAGAGCTGCTTAACCTCTGCAAGGTCAGCTTCATGTCTATTGGTGCAAAAAGCGCAGCAAAACACGGACATGCCACTCATGTTTTGTTCGTCAACTGCCCACGTTTAAATGGTGCAGGAAGTATCACCGTGTTGATTACCAGGTTGCGGCAAGCGAGCCTTGCCATCTGATCCGTGAGCAGAGCTCTCTTGACCAAGCATCCAGGAAATGCTTTCAACCCTGGGGTTTAACGCGAAAAATGTCCTCGTCAGTGTTATCCAGCACGCGACTACTTCCCGGCAACGTTTTTCTTTTATCTCAATAGTTTTCGCAGCAGAGAAGTAAATGTAGTGCTTAGTGCTTCATGCAAATATATTTGAAATTGGCATCGGGCTTTTGAGGCTTGTACAGGTTTTGTGACGAAAGTTAAGAAAAAACTGAAAGTACACTTTGCCTTCAGGCATTCATCAGCTTCTCAAGTACTTTTTACTGCTTGCTCGAGACAGTTGCTAATGGTCTATAGCAGGGGTTCCCAATCTTTCTCTGACCATGCACCTCTTCAGCATTTTGACAGATGAGCACCTACCCTTAAAGTTTCTTATGACACACAGACTGAGTAGAATAACAAAAATCTACTGAATTTTTAATAGAACTTTCAGATTTTTGAACTATAAAGGAAGACTCCTTGTTCATGTCTCAAAGTTAATATATTTATAAGCATATAATGATTTTTGAAAATAATAATCACTGTCATATGTATAAATAGTTAGAAGTAAATAATATATAAATATATTTTTACCTTATACTGCTAACCTTGAATTTACCCCTTCAGATAAGCAAATGTAACCCTAGGGGTACATTTACCGCAGTTTGAGAACCCCTGGTCTGTAGCAGTAGAATACCGTGCAAAGTAGAATACCACCCAAGCATTTTTTCTGGCGTAAATCAGCTTCTACATTTTTAACGTACAGACGCGGAGTTGGAGGAAAAAGCATTTTGAATATAACATCAAAACAACATTTCAGCTTTTTTCTTCTTACCAAAAGCCAGTACGTACAGCAAAAATAACAACGCAACACGAAGCAACAATAATAGTAAAAATGTGAAATTCAGCAACATGGTACTGCATTGTGAAAAGATTTACTTTGCATAGATCTTCCAACAGAAATTCACAGTAGTCGAAAAGTTGTTCTTGGTGCAAATTTTTCTGTCTCACACAGGCAAGTCGTCATCGTTTTTCATGTGTGTGCTTTTTGCAGCTGCGAACCCGCAAGAGGACCTTGCTCATCTGCACCCTCGTCTGGCTGGCCTCTATTCTGATGTCCCTGCCTGTTTTGCTGTACGCTCAAATCGAAGAAATTGATTCGCAAAAATTCTGCAGACTTATGTTTCCGGGATATGAAATGTACAATGACGCGGATGAATACTACATGTAAATCTGCATTTCTAAATATGAATAAACTCTAACTTTTCTTTGTTTGTAAGTGCTCACTAGAAAAGCAAAATGATTTCAAGAATTTCGAACGTAAAATTTTCCTGTTTTTCCTGGGATGGAAAAACATTGCAGAAATTTCGTCGATGGTGTTGTTTAAAAAAATCGCAATTTTGTTTGTCAGAAAGGCAATAAATTTGATTTTTGCGTTACTTGCGTTGTTAACTACCGTGAAAACCACTCAAACAAGTTTACGGTTGACTGCTAGTGGATTGCAGCGCAATTGTTTAAATATATTGTTGTGGACGGTGCATAATCGGAAATTTTTGCAAGTCATAAAAGAATAAAAAATGATGTTGGTCAACTCTTCTGAATTGACAATCTGAACAACTCTTCTGAATTGACAAATCTGGTCAACTCTTCTGAATTGACAAATCTTCTTTTCCACTTAAAAAATGTTCGTGGCAACAGGAAGTCATAAGCAAGAAAGCTCGTACATAAAAGCAATGGTTCAGTTTGTTCCGCAAAGCAATCAAGCCAAGATTCCACCAGTTGACTTTTTTGGCTGAAGCGTATTTATTCAAGATTTTTGCATCTGATAATTGTTCGCAACATCTGCCCAGCGTATATCATATAAAACCATAGTGGTAATGCCGAAAACAAAACGCTCTGATATTTTTAATCGAGCTTAGCTGAGGGCATGGTGCAGTTGTTCTAATTAACGTGTTGACCCAACGTGACGAAACAGAAGCAAAGAGATCCGTTTAATTATCTCGAAACGTTTATCGCACGGGCAGAGAGGCGCAAACGTAATGGTGTATTGACGTGCAACGCCCAAGCAAACGAATAGCCGCTCTTGTTCATTTTTGTAACAAGTCTATACGCATAGACCAGTGGATAGAAAGCTGATCTGCCAAAAGGCAAACATGCGAGCAATTGAACAAAAAGCGGTTTGACACACCAGTCGTTTATAAGCAGGCCTACTGGATTTTTCTTTACTGTTTTCAGTGGGAACGGCTACCAAGAAAGCGACAATCACACATACGAAGAAGGTAACAGAACTTGTACAAAAACCGTACTCTGAAGGTTATGCCACTGTTTTCCTAAACTAAACCGTATTTAGCTCATTTGTGCAAAAAAACTTGTTTTATTCTGCAAAACACATAAAATATTTCAACTTTCAATTCATTTTTGCAGAAAGATTACTAAAGGAAAGCCTAAGATATAAAATTTTTGAGATTGTGTTGATTTTTTTGGTTATCAAGCTTGGAAACAAATGTTTGCCTTTCATATTTGAACGACTTCCTCACTTTTTTTGATATTGGGCAACTTCCGTTTTTCGCGTCGTGTGTCTCAGGAGTTTTATACATTTTTTTGGCCTCATCTGCGCAAAATTATCGAAATATTTATTGCACGAGAAGCTTCAATGTTCAGAGTTTGGCTGCCGTACTAAATAAAGCATTTAGCAAAAGCGCAAGTGCATGTTTTCGTATGTATTTGTGAATAATTGAATCATAGAATCTTTTAAATGAAGATTTGAGCGTCTCACCTTCTTGAGGCACAAACGATTGGTAAAATGAGTGATTCAACGGCAACTCATTCAGCCCTTGCGTAATACAACGGCAAAGTGTAACCTGATGTTGTTGGGACCGCAACTAAATATTGGGGGGTGACTTGTTCAAAGTTGCTGAACTGAATTCATCGCTGGAGCGCCATTTCTGCCTTTTATTCGAATGTTTGGCGTCATAAGCTTCTACAATCTCTTGCCACTGTGCGTCCAATGGCCTCTGCTTCTGCAGATAAATACAGTTATGATGTCAGCACTGTAGCAATGCAGGAGGATTCAGCGAATCAAATGTATGGAACAACAGGGTCCGGATTCCGAATCCCTTGTGTTCACCACGATCAAAGCCGCTTGTACAAAGGTTGGATCATTCTCAATTTCATTGTGGGATTCCTTGCACCATTTGTTGTTATCAGTAAGTGGAATGTAAACTTTGGAGGGCGTTGTGTACAGGATTTCTTGTCGGGTTTGAATAGTGATCGTCATAAACAGTTTGACCCGATTTCNGTTTTAGGTCGCCTTCCTCTTGAAAATGCGCCGTCGTCCACCTTACTAGCAACTTCCCTATTTCCATAATAAAATAGAAAATGATGGAGTTTCGGCTTTTATTGACGTGAAACTAACCCGTGAGTGCACCGATGGTTTAGAATACATTGCACAGGAAACCGACACACAGATAGATGCCTGAACTTTCGTTCAGGCCATCCTCTGCAGCATAAAGAAGCATAAACAAGCGGTTACAAAGACATTGCTATGTAGAGCTAAACTTCTGATGCCCAATCAAAGCAATAATCAACATGAGGGGAAACGAATTCAATGATCCCTCAAGAACGATGGTTATCCTCCCGCTTTGACGACTTGTTCACAAAGCTCGATCAACACTAAGATACTGACAGAGAGCCAGGCACGTAGCCAGAAATTTCGATAGGGGGGGCAAACAGCAACCAAGTATCAACATTTGATTATTTAATGCCCTTTGTTTTTAAAGCATCATCCATAAAAGGTGTAATTTTCTGGGACTTTCTTCTGAATAATTATGTTCAGAATTAAGCTGGCACATATAAATCCCATTTTCATTCAACTGACAAGTTTTTCAAGTTTGCTTGTAGTAAAGTTGCAAGCTTCTATTTTGGATGAAAGCCACCATTTGCTCGTAAATCTTTCATGCAAGACCGATTATGAAAATCTCGATGGTTTAAGAGCAAGATCTGCAGTATGCTTTTTGCAGCCGATATTGCAGTTGAGCAAGAAGTCATTGAGACCGTCATTATGACTGCGTTTTTATATTTACGCGCTTCTGATGTACGCTAACACACGTTCAATCGAAGCCGAGTAACAAGTTGGCTTTAGACACTGACTCCCGAAGTTGGTCTACATTCTACAAAACGTGTGCGCATAAAAGACGTGAATCGTTTCCAATTTTCGAGAGACTGGGTGACGTATGCAGCTGATAACGTGAAGGCTAGAATACCTCATCTCGTTTGAAAAATGTTTGAATTTTATATCACTAAACGCTGCGAAAATTCAAAAGTTACACATGTCCTTCTAACGAATTTGCATGTGTTTGACCCACGTAGTTTACACAAAGTGTGAAAATACAGTAGTTGTGTATTTGCGAAAACGAAGCCACAATCGATTCTCACCACAGCTCTGGAGTACAGTTAAGACTTGTTGCCGCAACTTAACGTAACGGTGTCTTAGTTGATCTAGTCCAGTGGTTCCCAAAGTATTGGTCGACACCCAAACAAACCAGGGTGGAGAAGGGTCAAAAATGGGTCGCGCAGAGGCGATCCAAGCCGGAGTTGTGTGTTTTCAACATTACCATTGCTTGACTTTGTCTGTAGCGTAGGTACTTATTGAGAAAAGAGTGGAATGCTTACATTGTAAACAAACTTAGCAACTTACTGCCAAAAATCATCAGTACAACCATATTTTTTTCGTAAGTTTCTTAAGGTTTGGGTGGTTGTTTGAGGCGTGTTCATCAAACTCAAGTTTGGGCAACGCTCAACAAAGTTTGGCAACCGCTGATCTAGCTAGCGTAAGCAGTTGAAGTTATTTTTTTAATCCAATCGACCGGGGAAAAAATTCAATTTTGTTTCAATTTAGTCACATGCGCTTTATTACGAAAACAGAGTGCAAGCTATCTGTAAGTAATGGCAATGTCAATGTCCTCAGCACTTGCACAATAAAAAGTTTCTTTCCTACTTACGTTAGACTTTGCTGCTGAGTCTACCCGTTGCAGCTGAATGATTTCAAATTTACTGTAGGATCGGTTTAAGATCAAATGAAAGTTGTAACACTTTTAGGCTATGTACAGGTCGGACTGTGACTGCTTGACAAAACTGTTTTTTTCTCGCCGGAAAGTTAATGTGAAATAAATGATGAAAACCTTAACACTCCACATGATTGTGGTTGATCCGACACAATGCGTGTTTAATTGTTGCAAATAAATATCGAGAATGAATGCTGGGGTCTCAAACACGCAGGCCGCATGTTGCCAGCGAGGGCATTTTGTGCGGCCCGCGATGCTTTTTGGTAATTTTGAAATTAACATTTAGGTTATTTTGTTTATTCACCGATGTTTAAGTGCTCGGCCAACGACTAAACAACTTCATTTTAAACCAACGTAGAGAGGGATAGAGATAAATTCCTTATAATTCACGATACCACTCGCAGGAAAAGTATGTAAAAGCTGTTTCTTGTAAGGTTCAGGTACCTTCTTTGTTGTGCCAGCGTCTTATTGCAGTCCTAGAATAGTTATAATGCGGCCCTGTCTTTTGTAGGTCCTCGCTCTGCCCTCGTTTTGAGTTTGAAAACCCTGGTGTATGGCCTATTTGCGTAATAAAAAAGACTTTGAAACTGGATTACTTCTCAGCCAAAGTTTGAGCTTCAAAGGCGTGTAGTACGTACATCACCGCTATTTACTGTTAAAACTGTACAAAAAAATATACGATCTTCATTTAAAGTTATACGGCTGATGCTACAGACAAAGATAAGCAATACAGTACCTGTAGCACGCCAGAGTTATTAGAGCTAAATTTTTGCGATGTGCCTGAAATGAAGATCGCCGTTAGGTAAGGTACAGCAATGGTGCGCCAGAAATACCTGCGAAAAGTGTTACTCCGTTTACTTTTGATTAGTGATTACAAGCGGTTACATACAAATTCGCATTTCATTGTCACCAACTTCCACACGGAGCCATGACATGAATTCTCCAGCATTTACAATACTATATACATAACCATGGGTGTCGAAAAGGGAGGGTTAGAAGGGGGCCTTGGCGCCTTCCTGCATTTTGAAACTTGACATTTTCCTATCACATTTTTAGCAAAAAATGGTTGTTTTCTTAGTTTCGAGTGGAACAAATAAAATTTAACCATTTTTCCCCTTCCGGCAAAAATCCTTCGCTTCACTTGAAAAAACTACAATTGCACCCCCCCGGTAAAATTTTCCGACCCCCATGTACACATAGTTTGATTAATCAAGGGCAATTGGTGAAACATAGTGCTCTGATCAGTTTCGACTAAAGGTAGATGCAATAGGTTCCGTAAGCAATGTCATTGATTTGCACTGAAGTATTTCTTTGGCTTACGCATCAAAAGCTTGATCACTCTAAAAATTTTTGGTGTAACGTCCGGAATTGGGGGGGTAATTGCCCCCTTTGCCCCCCCTGGCTACGCGCCTGCAGAGAGCCGATCTTCAGTAGTACTACCATACTATCGAGGCTTACCTGGAAAAATTCACCACAAAATGAATCGTTTCTAAAACCCATTCGAACGATTGGTAACATGCTACGAAATGAAAAAGATCTCATTTACCCTTTCGATCGCCAAGGCGCGTTATAAGTAAAAGTGTGCAGAAACGCCTTAATTAACAACGATTTACCGAATCGTTTTTCATCAACCGACACCCAACGTTATTAAATTAAAAATCGTCAGTATCTTTTTCCATTAGCATACAAAGCACCATTTGGCCATATTGGATTTGGTAGTGGACTGCACATGTTCCCGTGTTTGCCCTTGTCAGTCAGCCGAGGTACGAGGCCTCAGCCGAGGTACGAGGCCTCATTTCCCGTTCTCCTCTGTTCCCCACCACCGCTGCCGCTGAACCCGTAAGCGAGTGTATGTATTTTATCACTCAGGATGATTCGTTTGTCATCATTTGCCGAGAGGGCGATTTTGTTGCTTGCCGCGTGGGGTCTGTAAGCGGAAAAAGGTCCTTTAACACACTCCTAAAAAGCATCAGCTATATCAAAAATTTTCTTCCTGACAAAAGTGCGCTTGCAAAATAAGTGTTACAGTCAGGACACCGCATTAACTGGTTACAAACTCAAATTGTTGCATCTGAAAATAATTTTAGAAAACTGTCTATCGAAAGAAATCCTTTCTCAGCAAAGAATCAGACACTAAGACCTTACTGAGTATATATTTCGCCTACTAGGCAGGCATCATCCTCTCTGCGAAACGCCTTAATTAACAACGATTTACCGAATCGTTTTCCATCAACCGACACCCAACGTTATTAAATTAAATATCGTCAGTATCTTTTTCCATTAGCATACAAAGCAGCATTTAACCATATTGGATTTGGTAGTGGACTGCACACTTTTAATTTGCTTTTTAGCTCAGTTTGAAGTATAATTTTAATCACTGTTAATTTCTTTTATTTCAAACTCTACTCCCCATTATCCCTCTTGTCTTGTCTAATTGTCGTTATCACTACGACATGTAATCACGCGTGTTCGGTGATTTCTACTGCTCTCTTGTTCTCGTTACACCCATGAAGGCATACTGTTAGTTGACTGAAACGTCGGTGACATCTTCAAATTTTGCAATAGTCGAGCAAAATATTTTGTTATTATTATAATATACGCCCTATTTTCAGCTTAGAAAATGCAGGAAGAAAAAACACAAAAATAATAGTTGCATCGGAGGATGAACAAGCTTTAGGAAGCAAATCGTTGCCATGTCTCGTGTATGTTGAATTTGTGATGAAGTTATATGCCATAGCATTCCAGCAATTTTTGCACCAGTCACCATTGCCTGACGAAATTTCTGCCGATGGTTATTAAAGCAAAGTCGTTCATCTATATTCCAATGTTTTTAGGCGTCAGTTATATTCTGATACTCAAGCAATTACGAGCGTCTGAAAACAGAGTAGCCGATCTATCAGGGAAAAAGACCGCTACCGTAAGAAAAAGAGTGACCGTTATGGTTGCGGTTCTCGTGGTGTGCTTTGCGGCTTGCTGGCTCCCTGTGAACATATTAAACCTACTAAAGATTCCAGGTGAGATGAAATGATCAGCGTTTGCGTTTTATGGGAATAACTTCAGGATAGACCTTATTTATTTTCGATGTATTCTCACCTTATCGTTAGTAAAGATATCACAGAAGTAAGGATATTATAGAACGCACCTCGCCGCCATAGAACATTTTATTTTGTCTTTTTGCGATTTAATTTGACAATGATGTTCCATGCTTTGTCAAGTATCACAAATATCTTTATGTGTTGAGAGATTTCGTTAACGTCTTAAAAGCTGTAAATAACGCTGAAGCTGAGAAAAACATAAGAATTTCTCCCAGAAACTAAAGTATTGATAAAATCTTTTTAATTCTTCCTTTTTATTAGAAGATCCTAGCAGATTATCTTGACATTTTTTACACAGCAGCACTGACGTTTTCAATACATAGAAGACACGTTAGGCAAAATGCAAACAAGGAGCGTGTTTTTTATTGATATCGTAACAGCTGATCTGAAACATGTAACGTTGTAGGCTTTGAAACGACTGTGACTGGTTGTCACAACATCGAGAGCATTCTTGGTCTCTTGGCGTTTTCAAACTCGGCGATCAACCCCATATTGTACAGCTTCTTGGGACACAGCTTCCGGTCGAGGCTCCGGGAAACCATAGCAACCCTCAGCAGACGCTGGAGGCGCAACAGCAGCATAAAATCTGCGGGTGGTAACGTTCGCACTCCGCAGAGTAATAGCGATAATTCAGTGAGCGTCTTTGATTGCATTTATAAAGCAAACGTAAATACGCACAGATGGGTGAGTGGCGACATCGACTTGTCGCTGCTGCTTAAAATGATGTGATTGATTATATTATGTGTCATGTGTCCGGCAAGTCGCATAAAAGTGTGTGAAAATGTGTGAAAGTTGGGAAATTACGATTGTTACCGCAATGCGTGCATTCAGAAAAGGGAGTCTGTGGTGAAGAAGGCAAAACGCGGTAGCTGTCGTTTCGTCCCAGTATTTCAAACGTTGAGTTGAGTTTATTTGGCGATAATTGGGAATTTACAACCTGAATAATAAACCATGGTCAAAACGCCAGTGATCCGAAAAAAAACGGAAGGTCCGTTGCCTCGTCACTGGTAGTCGTTGCCCAAAAGCTTGTTTTGAATTGAAGTCAGACAGAGGACAGTCGTTGTGTGTTTGCCCGTTACTTGCAATTGCTTTAGACTGTGTGTTTCTTGGAGAGAAAACGCGAAACGGAGCCATTCTTAAATGAGCATTAAGCTTAACCCGCTGTAAATGTTGATAACTCTTTGAATAGTCGTTCATTTATTAACGCCGCGCATGAGACTGATCATGCTGCAACAGTCGTTTTTCAAGTTTTCGGCATGAGCCGGTTGGAATTATAACCCAACCTACAACGTTTAGTAGGAGGTGTGGGACAACGGAAAATCGGAATAGTGGGTCTCGGTTAATTTTGCCTGCATTTGGGGGTAACTTAATTCAGGGTGTTATTTTTTGTAAATGCCAGAGATTTCTATGTTGAGTAGGACCAGTGGTAAAAACGTAAAAAATTGCACTACATTTCTCCTTGCACTGTAATTTTGCAGCGAAGTCAAATAAACTAAGTCTTTGGAGTTTCTGTTCATAGGAAGGTGCAATTGTCAGCTGAGCAGCAGCTTTTCAGGCCAACACGCTATGTGTCACTGAAATTTTTATAAAGCTGCTACACTGATGAGCCAGCAGAAGTTCAGGAAATCTAACAGCCCCACCACGTGAAGGTTTGAGTCACAGTAGCAGTGGCGCTTGTCCTTTAACTTAGTTTTGTGGATAAAAGTGTTGCAACCCGCCACTTAACTTTGATGTACGATGCTTAGGAGGAAAATGAGATAAGCACTTTAAAACTCTTTTATCATTTATGTGTTCATCTGTATTTAGCCACCACTTTTCGGTATAGTTATTGGTGATAGGGTCGCTAAATGCAAATTTTGAAGTTCACGAACATCTTTGGTAGTTGTCATTTGGCGTGAAAGCAACGAACAAAAATCATGATATTAAAAAAATATTGTCACTTTGTTAAACTTTCTTGTTATTGCACTTTCTGCATTCCGGTTACCTTACTTTGCAACAACCGATTTGCGTTTGCCTTGTTCTGTTAAGTGACATTGTTATTTGAGTTGTTAACGATTTTTTTGATTTTTTTCCTGCCAAAGCAGAGCTCTCTGCGGAAGAAGATTAACAACTTTGTTGCAATGCGAAAATTGGGTCGCTCGGAATGGAGCAGCAAAGATGAGCAACACCAGAATCTTCCACTCCGCTACAGCTCTTCCGTTGGAAGACGCCAAAGGACTGCGATCCCCACGTTGGACGTTACTAAAAGGAAAGATGAAGGACGGGGTGGCAGCAAAGAAGTAAGTTATTCCTAACTTTTTCATTATCAGCTCGGATTTACAACAGCAACAGCTCCAAGTCCAAACGCCAATGAATTTCCGAAATAAGTTATGAAAATGAAGCTGGCTACTATGCTGTCGGTCCTGCAACTGATTTGAGTGTATGATGTCCATTTATTTTTCAAATTTAGTAAATAGCTATCCAACAAACTAATTCCTGTACATCATCCAACAAGGTAAGTTGAACGTGTTCAACAGATAGTTCATAAGAAAGCAACTTCAAAACTTCACGCGACAGTGACGAAAAGAGATAGTGAGATTTTTAATTTTTTTTACTGCGATTCGAGTGCGACCATTTTGCTTCATTCTGGCTGAAACCTATGCGTGGGCAAAGACCGAACCCTGCCATTGATGGTGCTTTGTTACACTTGCAACATAACAAACCATTCAATTTTGATCAAAAGTTATGATCAATGTTTCGAAAAATCAAAAAGAGCTTCAATATTAAAGTAGAACACATAAATTTCGTTTGCAGTTACTGTAATGGGGCTGACTTTTAGGAGTAATTATTTGTAAAGGATTATGCTACACTCTTTACAAGATTACAAAGTTGTAAAAATTGCGTGTTATTTGATACACGGTTAGGATTAACTTTGGTAGTTTCCTTGTATACGCCTTAAGTGCTCAAAGCAGTAAATTTGGTTTTGAGTCAAATTCTTACAAAATACAATTCATTTGATTATTTTTTTCATTTGCCAGGCGGACGACCCAAACTACTCGTCGAGAACGAATGGGTTGTCGACAGAGGTCACAAGGGTCGCAGTAGCAGAGAAGGAAAACTCTTCAGCTGTAGTGGAAGGGGCTGTTTGATCACATACAGCAGCTCTGAAGAGAGGCAAGAACTGCAAATATGTATACAGCACTATTCAGGACGTTGGCTTTTGTTTGTACAAAGCATCGACTAACGCTTTGAATGGAAGACCGGTAGCAGACTCCATTTTGGGGATGCGATTTGCATTCTAACAAGCGAAGCTTTCTCTTCATGATCAACAAAGGGGAAATACAACAACACGCGCCATCCGCTCTAGTACAGACTGTTCAACTGAAAAACAGTTAAACTGTAGTTAATAATTACGATTTTGAAAAATTTTTTCAGGGTGACAAATTTTAGTATCACATGAGGGGATGTCGGGGATGCTATTCATCTTGTTCCCGATGCTAGAGTAGATGCGTCTTTGCATGACGGTTAGTGACATACGCTGGATTCCTGAGCATGCAATACCCTAGTTGCGCAACTTCTCACAAATTCTTGAACTTGACGCAAAACTTTCCTCCACTGGGAAACGTGGTGCAGGTCTTTACCTTTTAACGTACTTGATTTTTATGACATCAGCAAGCTTCTATCAAACTTGTAATATACATGTTGAAACCAAAGCATACTTCAGAAAAAGCGTTAACTTAGACGTCGTTTATAGATATGTAAAACTACTTAAACTTTCACCAGAACCGTGGATAAAAACGAGTGTAAACATCTGCCAAAACAAAAACAAGTTGATTAAGCAATGTCTATTTTTCAGCGGTTTTACAAACACTGTTCAATGCGACTATTAAGCAAGATATTTATTGTGATTTCCTATGACATTTACATACAGCTCATATACAACACTGCTCGATCATCTCCTTTAATTTCTTATTAATACACACCGACATCCATTTTTTATTAACAGTGTTATACGTTTGTAGAAAAATAATGTATGATACATTGGGTAAAAATTAAACAAAAATCTTCTAGTTACCACAATACCTTACGGAGTTTTAAAAAATCATGAGCAGAGTCAGCTCAGTCAGATTTTTACAGAAGCAGCACTTCCTGTGCCTTTTTCTTGATCTATCTCATTTAGGTATTGCTTTTAAGACAGTTGATCATAATGTAATGATGGTGCCGTCATCTTATTATGGTTTTACTTGTTTGTGAAGTACTTTTTGAGAATCGTTTTTTGCCTGGTTGTTAACACTGGAAAAAAATAAACAGCCTTCATTCAAATTTGCAAAAGGTTAAGCATAGCTTTTTCTACGGTGCAATTATGGGTGCTTTGCTATTCTTAATCAAAGACATTGACCTTATTTAACTGTATACACTCTTTTACAAAACATCGTTTGCTGATGCCGTTAGTTCACAGCTTTCGCATCTAGAATTATAGAATGTGGCAAAGAAGCTCAAAATTAACTCAACGCAATTGCATACACTGATAGATGTCAAATAAATTATTCATTAAACTAGAACGATTGCGTGTTTTTAGGTTACAGTAGTCCTCTAAGTGAAACTTGTGAATTGTCAATAAACAATGCAACAACCTGAAAATCGCCAGCATCGCTTGCTTTGCTGTCATGATTGACAATTAACTTAATGTACACAAAAAGGAATTTTATATCCTCAGGAAAAATCTTGAGGACTTGCAAAGTTGTGTGCGAAGTGAAACATTGCAGCCTATCCTACAAGTTCCGCGTCTACTAAGCTCTAGCTTATTTCCGTCACTCTTGCAGTGGTGTGTGATTGAGTGATGGTCGACCTTGAAATACAATTGTCTAATCAATGCAAGCACTGCGAAATCCAATTCGAAAGCCTATCTATCACATCCGCAAGACAGCCGGTGATGAAATGTTTTAAAGTTGGAAAAAAAGATAATGACTGATACACGCTGACCCGGAAAAGCTTAGCAAGTCAAAAGTTTGAAACGCAGTTAAAGAAATCTTTTTCTTTATCGATTTGACCGGTTTCATTATCATTTAGGATTTGTTCATGCAAACAAAACAAAATGTAAAATCTTTGCAAAAATTGTGCATAAACGTGGTGGAATCTGAAAATGTTCATAAGATTTTGAATCACGCAAGTCATGTTATTAGGACCTCATTCATGAAGAAAAAATATCTGGAAAGCTTTTTTAACCGTGTTATGCGGTTTAGTATTGAGCAAACTGGCTTTTCTGCAGGATTGGAAAGTATATCTTCTGTTTTTTTCCCTTGATATCGTAATGAGGAAGTAGCAGTTTTCTTTTTTTTTCTTTTTTGTTCTTTTCCTGCATCGCCTCTGTATATACAGTAGAATTTGTCTAATTCGTCATTGTTTAATTCGTCAATTCGCTTAATTCGTCACTTTTTCATCGGTCCAGGCAGAATTCCCATCTTTTGTGTACATTTCTGTTCGTCTAATTCGCCATCGTCTAATTCGTCAATTCGCTTAGTTCGCCACCTCCTTCTATCCCTGAGAAGGGTTTTGTTCGGCTAATACGTCATTTTCAGTACCGGTTGTGATGTTTAAGCAGTTAACCCGTGTGGGAATTAAAACAAATTAAGTATCTTTATCTGAGAATTTCTGCACCTCGCAATTTGTTTGTCGAACTTATGCACGAGGTGCGAATCGCGACCCGACTCCCCATTGAGAGAACGCAGAAAGTCTTTAAAGTTTATTAAGATTTCAAACGTGCTAGCTTAAATGCAGGGGTCTAGATAGAGTAGAGCAATTAAACAGCATAATTTAGTTAACAACCATAATGTCATAAAGTTGTATTTTACTGCAAATAAAAGCACTGTGTATAAGAGTAACTATGATAAAATATACGAGCTGCTGTGGTAGAGTTTTCACCTGTTTGCATAATTCGTCATTTCGCCTAATTCGTCACTTTTTCTAATCCCATTGAGGTGACGAATTAGGCAAATTCTACTGCTTGAAACATTATTCGCAGCTTGGTTTTGATCGGGTGATTGCTGTGCAACTTTTCGAATGTTTGCACAACAAATGTGTCTTAAATTTGGCTTTATCCAACTAGCCAGTTAAATAAGCAGAATGTGGAGATGTTCTTTATGAGCCTCTACGCCGTAAGTACTACGTACTTTTGACGCGATGTGTAAGTTTACACGTGGTGTTTTCGTAAGCTTTACGCCCTTTATGTTTGCTTTTACGCGGTACGATCTTTAAATGCTCCATTTCAACTTCTGCTAGCCTGTAGGGTTTGGGAAAAGCTACCAGAGAGCGTGTATATCTGTATAAGCGGGGAAAAAGTGTGTACAGAATCGAACGACTTGCCTGTAACAGACAATGTAAGGTCCGTGGAGGTCATGCAGGTGCAATCATTTTAGCGTTTAACTGCAAAGCTTGTTGTTTTCATGAAATGACCTAAGGTCAGTTTTTGAATTATTCTTTTATTTTTGATGTGCACGATACTCTTTCTCGCTTGTACACGCTGTGGTGTCCTGTTTGTGCTGCAGTTCTCAGTTGTTTTCATGTTTCTGGCGACACATCGAAAAGATCAATTTTTGCACGCGGGCAGCAATCAAAAGTTTAAAGCGCAGTTGAATTTTCTGGAGCGGGGTTCACATTCGACAAATGCAAAGTAGTTAAACAACATTGTGAACAATGCTGAGGTGATGCTAGCATGCATTTTTTGTTCAATCGCTAAACCGAGAAAATCTAAATGATGTCGCACCAATCAGTGATCATGCACTGCATTGCAATAGCTTTTGCACCGATCAGTTGGCTCGCCCAAGGCAAAAATAACGGTTCACAGTTGAAACCGAAGTTTCCTGACGCCAGAAATTGTCTTGTATGAAAGCAGGCCCATAGCTACGGGGCGAAATCATGGACAGTACCCCCCAAATTTTTTTGTGCCTCCCCAAATTTTGTTGCTCCCATAAAAAGTTGTTTTAAACATATAATAAAAGAATAGGTCTTGCCCCCACAAAAATGTAGTTTTCTCCCCAAAACTTTAAAAACTGGACACGGGCCTGTGTACAGGTGCAAATGCTATGGCTTCTTCTGGTGTCACGTGATGCAACTGTGTCACCATTTGTTGGTATTTTTCATTGTACCGTCATTGCTCGACGTCACGAAAAATGTGAAGAAAAATTGATTTACTATCTAAATGCGTATAAAAGGTGTTGTCCTGCAGTAAAAGTCAAATTAATTTCGGGAATCAGATCGGATTAAATCAGTGTCACGATGTGGGATAACTGTTTTGCAAAATTTTTCGTTGCAAGTTCTTGTGTATTCTCGTGAATATTCGCATTGTAAATAACATGTCATATTTTCTGGACAACATATTATCACCCCGCAGATCAAATTCTTAAGCGTGTATTACCGTGTATAGTGTCGAGAAAGACGCTATCTAGGGAAGCGCAAACTAAAGCTAAACACGGAAGTAACTTGGCCAGTATAGTAGAAAAAGCGTCATCATCCGGGGAAAGTCGTTGATGTGAATCGCTCGAATCCTTGCTAGCCACTTTATCCTGCTCAGGAATTCTTAAAATGCTATACGAGTCAGGAAAGGTAGGGTATAATGCTACCCTAGTTTGATTACGTTTTTCTGGACACGTGACATTCGTTATTTCCGGGCCAAACTATTTTTGACTTTCCAACGTCAATTTTTAATCATTTTCACAACAAAATCGTATCTACGCTGAGAAACATACAGTACATAGCATACAAATTCTATGCACTGTACCCCCGAAAAGAGGATTTTTAGAGGGGATTTTTTGTTTGTGCGTAGAAAACATATGCGATTTAGATCCGTTTCTTCTTCACATCAAGTCATGGTGTAGGAAGGCTGTTCACACATAAGGTTATGGTGGTCACATTCGGCCAAACACGTTTTGCACTTAAAATCACGGGTAGTAAAATGAAATATTAAGGTAGTAGAATGCCCAAAATTTGATACACATCAGGAATCCTTGGATAGCATATAGCAGGGTTACTCAAATGGCGAACTACGGTCCGAATCCGGACCTTTGGATGGTGACTGGCGGACCTCGTCATTCTCTCAAAGGTTTGTTCTATATCTAAAAGTGTTCATCCCAAAATCTTGCGCTTTTGGCCGTACTTCTGAAGCAACGCCTCGCCAACTGCATGAGTGATTGTCAATCAAGCTGTTGTTCAGCTATATTGCAGCGCAGCGAGTTGGACTTGTTATCTTTATCTGGTTATTGTTTCGTCATAATTGTTTAACAATTACTCGTCGCTACAAGGTCTATACTGGCGAAAATAATGGATTCAAGACTAGAAAATAGCGGTGAAACGGTGAAACCTTTTCTTGCAGAAAACAATGGATTTATACAAATTTACTAGTGCCCAATCATGAAAGATGGTTGAGTAAGGAAAGAGTTTTGCAGAGATTTTGGTCCTTTGGGAAGGAAATTTTGTTTTTTCACGGAAGTCAATAAAATGTGAAGAAAAGCTAAGGTATTTTCAGCTTTTTTAGGAAATGATAAAGAAAGGGGAAATGTTGGATTTTTGGCTGACATAGTGCAACACCTCAACGACGTGAGTATAAAACTGCAAGGAGAAAAACGTACTACTCTTGATTTGATCACTACTGTGCGCCCTTTTCAGAAACGTTTGATATATTCAAGCATGTTCTTTAAAACGAACCAAGTCATTTTCCGAGTCATTTTGGGAAAGTGAAAGCAAGAAGATTCTAGATATACTCAATTTATTGAAAAGTTGATTATCAACATTGCCGAACTTTGGCGACTTTTCTTTTTGAAAACAGTTGCTGCTGATTTCTCAAAACCCTCTTTAGAGACAGACATTACAGAATTCTCAACTGAACCAAAAGACACATGCACATGTGTAGACCAGGGATGTAGTGGAAATTTTATAAGTACCGGAGCTCTACTGGGCATTTCGCTTATATTTGAAGGCAACAATTTATCATTAACTGATGAAGGTGGCGGAGTGGAGCTCCGACAACTTGACACCACTGGTGTGGAGGCAGCAAAAATTCAACTGGAAGTAACTGAATTTCAGTAGAATATAGCAGTGAAAACAAATGCTTTTCTATTCTGAAAACTTCTTGTTAAAAGAAGATATCTCCAATTTTTTCCACTCCTCGCAAACTTTTACTGGAAACTCTCACTGTGTCTGGGTCTACCTGCTGCAACTAGAGGGGCGAATTGTCCCCTCCTGCAAGCTAAATGTAAAACTCGGGCCCCCACTTGGCTTATTCTTCGGTTTTAGTACTCGTTTGGTCTTCAGTAGTT
>JGI24159J19872_10003488_pt1 | contig 19622 bp, 11 predicted proteins | sample Ectturendosymbi4_FD_19872 | JGI IMG/M metagenome (IMG submission 19872) | reverse complement strand
TTCGGCAAAATGCACAAATTTTGAAGTCTCGGTCTTGAATTTCAAGTGCCGGTCTCGGTGTCGAAGTTTCATTTAGGTCTCCGTCTCGACTACATCACTGGCTTCAAGGCAGGGCCAGCCTTAAGCCGATGCAGCTGCATTGGGCCCCGCGCCATGGTGTTTGGGTAGAAAGTTCATTTTTGCCAGATGCACCTTGCGCTTGAGAATTCAGTAGAAACGCCATGTAAATTTCATTGTTAACAAAGAACGCTCTCGTCAGAACTAGCAAATTTCCTCTCGAACGTTAGCAAACGTGCTCAATTCTCGTATAAGTACTGTACTGTATATCTGCGCTCTACCACGATCGTAACACGGTTGACTGAACACGATGACGTCATAAAATCACTGCTCAGAGGGCCCCCGCGCCCAGGCCTTGCATTGGGCCCCGTATCTGCTAAGGCCGGCCCTGCTTTAAGGTAATCACTATTAGCAATTCCTAAAATCACCAATCCCTTAAATTTGATGACATTATGCATAAGAGAGCGGACTTACTCTCAACATCGGGAAATTACATTTCACCAGTTAATAGCACATTGTTGATGTAAACTGAGGAAAACACCAATTTCATATTGGAACTGTATGAACATCACTGTACTTCTTTTTCGTTATTGAAGGATGAGCTTCGTTCAAATCAAAGAATTCAAAAGATTACGTCGACAGCTTGCATTGCGTCGCAAACTTGTTTTACACAATTGTTATTCTTTTTCTTTCCTGTAAATCAAACCTTCGTTTTTCGGATGCATGCGTGATTTGCGTATAATGCATTTCTCGAATGTAACGAGTAACATAACGTTAGAACGAGTTAAGTCTTCGAAAATCTTACACGGTCCAGTGCGGAATGAAGTTAGTTATGGCGTCATCAAATCTTGCGTTGTGGGCAAACCAATCAGCGTCCAACGCTAGCTGACGTCAGGCATTGTTCAACGCATCTTTTCATCGCCACAGCGACAAAGAGTTACTTTGGAATGATTGCAAATGGAACGCAGGAAATAAACATCAGATTCACTGTTGGAGCTTAAAGAGCTTGAATCATACTTTTTCTCGCTTGTCTCAACCATTCCAATCGTTTTTTCAAAACACTGTTCACACCTGTTTAGCATCATGGGGCAAAGGTTTTCCCTTATTAGCGCAGAGGGTTTGACAACTTTGGTCGCACTTCAACGGGAGTCGATTTTCTGAAGATTTTTAATACGCTAGTTTGAAATTCATCGACTAAGCCAGAATCTCCTGCAAGCCAATCGTCCAGCCAACTTGCACAGAACAGGGCCAACAGTCCGTTGTTAAAAAGTCACATTAACCGCCCCAAGTACCCCATCTAAAAACACAATTTTTTGCCTGTGCAAAAGCAGTGTCGTAAAAGTACAACTGTGTGAGCTTGACGCAGCTCTCAACAGGCTAAGGTGAAACGCTGAAACGCCTGCAGAAAACTATAAAGGAATAACGAAGCAAACACGTTGTTATCAAAGAGAGAAAATTGCGCTCATGTACAAACAACAGTGGCCTCGTGGCCAATTGGGAAAAAAGAAACAATTTTTTGTGATACACAATTTTTTACGTATGTGCAAAAATGCTTTTACACGAAGTGCAAACGCATCGCCCTACTGTGGATATCTGGTATACAACCACTCAGTATCGAAAAACAAACAGCACGAAAAGCTAAACGATTACATACAGGATAAGGCATCATGCACTTTTCATCTTAAATATCAACACCGTGCTATAAGAATAAAAAGGACAATCCAAGGCGGGATTGTTAAAAGGCACATGAAATAAACGTTATATTCGTCGCGTTTTTTCCTAAGACCCATTGCCGCATAACAAAGTTCTAGTGAAAACAAGGAAAGACACATTGCACAAATAAAGGCTTCGCCAGCTCAGAGCAAAAACAGACACTAACGCGCAAAATCACAAAACTAAGAAATAAGGGTAGCAGATATACATGTAAGTAAAACAAAACTAGGTAAATAGCGATAACGAGGCACTGCCATGCAAAAGGCATAAAGCATTTAATCGCATCAGGAAAAATGATGTTCCTTTAATCTTGTTTACTATTGTGTGCGTTTGGGCGGGCGCAGACCGGCGGAGAGTTGGTTGAAGCGTGGTTCCCGTTGCACAAGTGCATTGCCGGCCTTCTGTTCAGTGATGCTTTCAGCTTCAGCGACAATTCAACGGATATATTGCCTTGCCGGTAACGTTACAAGCGAAAAAAAGCCGCGGGCAAAATCGCTTTTGCAAATTCAGCCGTGACATTTGCCTCAGCACAGGCTCGAAGTGGAATCTGCAACTGCGGATATCCGTCCATGAAGATTTGAAATCGTCAATACAACGAACCGACGTTTTGTTTAACTGATGTCGTCACGCATGTACGATATCGCACGTTAGGGCATCAGGCAACTTCTGCAAGAAGCTCAATCTGCAATGAGAAAATTAACATGGCCGGATAAATAAAACTCGGCAACGAGTAGGTGCGGTGACTGGGATTTGACAAATATTTCGTTTGTCGCCAGAGCGGTTCGTTTAAGCAAAAATTGTCTGAACTTAAAGTTGTTATTTACGAGCTGCAGCCACGCCCTAACCCTGTTCCACCCTCGCGGCTTGCGAAAGCCTGCCAAGCAGCTCGGTCTTTAAAGTTGAAGCATACCTTGTCCTCGGCAGGATCCAAGTTTGAACGGGTCCGCTTCATCGCCTTAACGTCCTCGAGCGTGTCGGGGATGGGTTTGTTGAGCGTCTCGGGCAGAACGAGGCCAACAGCAGCGGCAATCAGCGCCACTACCCCGTACACCACGTAAGGAACAGCGTCGCCCACGGCGCTCTGCGTCAAAGAAACACTTCCGTTGTACAGTAGAAGCCAGCGGAGTGGCGGCAACTACGGCGCACATGGGAAAATTAGCAACTACCGTATGGTGGGAGGATCTGGTGTTGACATGCATGTCGTTGGAAAGTTCATGGACAAACCCGCTGAAAATGCGCATGCGCCGTAGCAAACCTTGCAGTAAAGAGGGTTTTCCCAACAAGCAGAGCTACGTACGTTGTAGCGCGCCAACGGGTAAAATGCGCGTTGTCCTATATTTTGGTCAAGGCAAACGTAAAGATATCGTAATGAGTAGTTTTACACTATTCCCCAGAGAAAAAATTTAAATGCAGAAAAAAAGAGCGTCGCAAGATTTGGTGTTGCAGAAGTTACACCTAAGGTTTTGTAGTTTACCATTACAGTTCAGTATCAAATGCCCCGTGTAGATCTAAACGCAAAACAGTTGCTTTGCCGAACATTCCCTGACAAATAGGGGCGTACCGAGGGGAAGCAAGGGGAGCAATGCCCCGGGCGCTGAACACCTGGCAAGCGCCGAAATGTCCCAGCAATATCGCAAGTACTTTCTTCAATACAGTAGTACATTTCCGCCCAAAAGACCGTAGGTTCGAACACGGGGGCGCCGAACTTGTTTCTTACCCGGGGCGCCATCTAACCTCTGTACGCCCCTGCTCACAAAGTTTCTACCAAAAACCGTTCGCCGTAACAAATGGAGTGCACAAGAATGACACACGCAAGCATAACGCTTTTGGGGCAAAGGACTTCAACCAAACGCGATACAATCGAAAACCAGTGTTTAACGAAAATGCTGGCATGTTTTTGCTTTCCGCTTCCATATGTCAAAGCGTTCTATTACATCTCGAAGTGGTGATACTCTTCACAAATTTCATGACGACCGTTCCTAAGTGCGCAAAGACAATTTTTGACCTTCTCGCATGGAGAACAAATATGGTTTCCAGCCGTACAGACAGGAACGCTGTTGCACTTACGAGATTTGAGACAAAGGGCGCAAGGATGCCACCGACCCGGGCAAACATGGACGTCGTTCCCATGCCAACGTTGCGCACAACTGTGGGAAAGAGCTCAGACGAGTAAATATAAACGATCGAGAAAGCGGCTGATACTGCAAGCTTTCCGGCAAGCGCGAAGCCCATTTTTGTAGAAGATGGACCTGCAAAGACAGTAGAAAAGGCAAAGGAATAAACAGCGCAAACGCCAAAATATGTGGTACAATAAAATCGTTACAGCCGAGCTTACATGTTCAACACATTCTGCATATAATGTGATTTGGGTTTTTAAATAGACCAGCTTGGTGCGACTTTCAACAAGGGAATCGCTTGGAGTATGATGTGATAAAGTCCGCGTGGCGGTTGTCTTGGCACGTGCGTTTCCGAAAGCTCTGTTCTTTTCAAGAAGAAAGCTTATGGCCAACGCTAACTTCAGCCCAAGCAAGCCGGATCGGGAACGGTTTGAAACTTGATTTTCATGAAGTCTTGAGATCAACGCAGATTATATTGGAACGTAAGTGATATTTGAGATATGCATCAAGTCGCAATAATCGCTTGACAACAAAAGCGCAAAAATCGAAATGATAAATCTCACTTTTGCCGTCCACGTGCACGAACATGATTGCCACACATGCTAATCCTCCGAACAGCAACATTCCAACAAGAGTTTTTCTTCTCCCAGCCCTGAGAGAAAAAGAAGAAACGCAAGTGAGCTGATTTGCCACTCGAATATATCTCAGCTGACAAATCTAAGAGCTGAAAACAACACGTTTAAACTTTTTGCAAGACTGTAAAGAATTACACCATCAGCAACGTTGTTGTTGGCCTTCAACATCATAGACCTTGTTTTACTTCAAGTCATCAAACGCAATATTGTTGACATCTTTTTTTCATTTGCGTATTTCTCTGTAGTTCCAGTGCTTTGCTAGCTTTTCTGTTCTATCGGTTGATGTGCACAGCTTACTGCAAATGGTATAATCGTTCAAGAGTCGGTTGTGTTTGTGATTCAGTTTGGGGGCAACACTTTGTGGCCTTTGAGTCAGCATCGTCCATTTGTAAAAAAAATCACGCGGTTAACCAAACGGCAGGGGTGATACAGAGTAAAAAAAAAATTGTTTTCCACGTCAGCCAGGCAGCACCACTTCTAGACATTTACAACGTCAGACAACGAAGTAGTTTGATGGTTTCAGGTAGCTTCAGAATGTTGGACAAAAGTACGTGGTTTAGTTTCTTAAAGACAAAAGGCACTGCGATGAAAAGAGCCACTGCCGGGTAAATAGCCACCAAGGTTTACCCAGGGATATCTATAGGAGTTTCTAGATATCCTTGGGTTTACGGCACAATGCTTCGTGTGGGACATGAACCGCTGACCAGAGCGGGGCGCGTGTCAATATGTTCGGATAATAAAACAGCGATACGCCGTAAGGTTATTTCTCGTTGACAATTTTACGAAGACGGAAGCGTTGCAATCATGAGGAAGTACCTGAGGCGATTTGCGTCGCGGTTGCTTGTTTTTCTTTACAAATCTCAAACGCAAAAACATTCCGTGTCTTTAAAGTCATCTTTTTTTCAAAATAGCATACAAACTAGCACCTATGTCTTGCCGCACAGTAGTTAATTGCTAACTATAGGAACCAGTGTCGTATCCTCATACACAGCACAAGATTCACTCAATTTCTTTTTTACTGCATCACAGTTGGCGAAACTAATGTTTTAAACAACGCTTTCCACCAATTAGCAACTCTCTGCACAATTAAAAACTTACGCACTTTAACACTTTTCCGATTCTGAAACAACTTTCTGCTCAAATCATTGGTGAAAAGGGAAGTGCACTGAAGGTCTTCCACCATTCTCTGACGATGGCCTCAAAAGTCAATACTTGCCAGCTCCAAACGAAGTCACGAAAGTATGTAGGTAATTTTGAGACCAGCCAGGCCTATACCGAATTTGAAACATTGCTCTGATCAGTTTAAAGAATGGTGTCGCCGCATTCAGTGTTATTCAAACTCGTATCTTGGTTGTTGAAGGGTCAGCTTCTGGGGTTAAGCCGGCGGCATGCTTGAGAATTCAGGCCCGTAGCCAGATTTTAAGGTTTGGGGGGTAAAATGCATTTAGGGCGGCAAAATTTTTCCTTTCATTATATGCCTAAAACAAATTTTTTTTGGACATCACAAAACCTGGGGGAACAAAAAAATTGGGGAGGGCACTGCCCCCGAATGCCCCTCCTCGCTGCTACGGGTCTGCTTGAGATTGACCGCGTGAGCTTATGAATGATCAGATCTTGAATTAAAATGGTCTCATTTTGTTCGAAGCATTCTGATGTTTTCAGGCTAATCTAACGAGTTAGATTCCGTTCCATCGGCAGCTTGATAAAGGCTTTCGACCATTTTCTACAGCAAATGACACCGGTTTCGACAAAGACGATTTCCGGAGTGGAAAGCTACGCTTTTTTTAATGCAGAAAACTTGTCAAATGGCCATCTCGGTAATCTCAGTCCGGGAAATATGCATTAGACAATCTGCACAGAAAGTTCATCAAAACCGTCTTGCTTCCATCGTTCTGGAAACCGTCACGACAAATTCCTTCCTGAACGTGCCAGTATCACAACCACAACAACGGATAATTTTACTTCCGAGGATGTTAGCGCCCTCCACTTTTTATAACAAAAACCACATATAAAGACCCTCGCAAATTTTTGCGTTTTAAATTCCTCCGAAAAGGCGGATAGTTCGATCGCAGGAAACAGAAAACGGCAGCATGACACTTACCAGGGCTTCTGAATCAGAGGTGTGCAAATCACGTAAGACGGAAGTTCAACCAATCCCGACAAGGCGATGCTTACGTAGAGATTCGAACTTAAATCGCCAGCGCCCATTGTCAAGCCGTAGTAAGTGAAACTGCATACGAACCTGCAAAGGCAAGGTCGACATGAGGCACAAATGTAACCGATATATCAGAAAAGATTGTTCGGATCATTGTTCTTTGCTGATATTAGTATCTTGTTGGTACAATGCCGATATTGGCATTCTAAATGGCAGAGGCCTCTTTTACTTCACAGCAAGCGCTAAGAAAGAATGCAAACTTGAAGCATCAACACATAAAACTAAGGTTTCAAATACGTTATGGAAAATACTTCTTTCTCAAAACTTCAACGATTATTATCAAAAAGCATCACATTCTAAAGCAAAAGTGAAAAACGTAGCAAAACAGTGAAACAGGTTTGTTAACCCAGCAACGGCAAAGCAGTAATCAAACGTGGATCGGTACTGACATAAAATCGAAGACTGGCACAGATGCTAAAGAGCAAAAATGATGTCGGCGCATCTTTAATGTGTGACGATGTGCAAAACGAATAACATAACCTTTTTCGTCAGCTTACACGCACAGACCTCCACGGCAGGAAATTGTGCGCGACGGATGATGTCGCTAACAGTAAACGGATCACCGAGTTTCTGACATCACACCGTTGTGACGTCACACGACCGAACTAAAAGTTTTTTCCCGTTTTTAAGAACTTCGCAAAACCGGCCAGCGTCATAGAAAAACTGAGATTCACACTTTACAAGAATCCCAAGGGCAGACAAAGACAATTTTTAACTCATCTATTTTGATCATTAATGGTAGAAGGCCAAATCTGACAAAAACTTGGTTCTAATACTGCAGCCACCTGGACAACTGCCGCCTAGGACATTCGCCACCCGAGACAACTGCCGTCTAGGACAACTGCTTTTTCGTGATATTTGAGATGCGTATCCACAACTTCGGAGAAAAAGTTCAACCCCTCAGTAGTTTAACTGATGAAGAGATTCTTAGTCACAAATAAGCGATAAATACAGTGTTTCTCGGTTCGTAACGCCTTTGTATTGAACAAAGCTATCAGCAGGCTTGTCAGTGGGGATAGGATTCGACAGTGCACTTGAAATTTGTCGCATTTGGACGGTAGCCATGCCAGCATTTAGATCAGGGGTCATCAACCTATTTGAAACTGAGAGCTACTTCTTGGGTACCTATTAATGCGAAGGGTTACCACTACCATTTTGATAAACACTTCTAAAATAAAAAAAATTGCTCAATTTACCTTTAACTATGTTATTATCAATAAATAAATTACATTCACCTATGTCAGTGGTTCCCAAAGTGGTCGATATCGATCCCCAGGGGTCAATTGGACCATCCAATGGGTCGATAAATAGTTACGGGGTCAAATGGGGTCACTGAACGGCCAGGGGGTCAATGAATAACTGCTGGGGTCTGCAGAAAAGTTTGAGAACCACTGATCTTTGTGAAGAGGTTGACCATGTTAATACTATCTTCAGAACAGGCCCGTCAGCGATGCACGTGGTCCTTGAAGGGGACCACTTTGGTCACCCCTGACTTAGATCTATCTGAAAATGTAATGTTTTTCATCCATCCCCTTCTTGCAACACATGGCATTTAAAAATTTTTTTACAGATATTTCGAAACGCTGTATGTGGACACATCTTTCCATTTCTCTACAGGACCCTTCACAGATCAACCGTGGATCCCCTAATTGGGGTTTGGGGCGCCTTAGTCATGGCTCTTTAGGGCATTTTACACGCACCTGATATAATGTACGTACTTTGTATTGTTAGTTTTGTGAGAACCCTATGGGATGGGATAGAAGTGTCCCATGGACAAGCCTGACTACCAGAGCTGAAGCAAAACAATAAGACATTTCTGCTAAACGCAAGTAATGCGTGAAAACCGCTTCATACTGAAGAAATAATAGTCGAACGTATCGCTGCGTCAAACAGCCATGAAGCAGAACCGTGCTATACTTTATAACAGGGGCCGGCAACCTTTCCCTAGTAACGGGCCAAAAACAAACTCTGCAAGGTATGGCGGGCCGTGCTAATTTTTCACCAACAGTTCGGTTCCCTTTGCTGTTTACGATGTTGTTGAAACTTAGGAATTTATTGAGTTTTAATCAGATTAACTCATGATATTCACAGTTCATAACGAAAGCCTACGACGCACAATAGGGTAGGCCTACATTTACAGCACAGTGCGGTTTCTTATAAGCATTTCCCCTTAATATGCAATACAAAAAGTTAAAGGAGGGCAGATTCACAAAATATAATACCACTAGGCGAGCCACACAGTTACTGTAATTTGTAAAGGGCTGCGGGTCGGATGATTTTGCTTGGCAGGCCGGATCCGTCCCGCAGGCCGCAGGGTGCCGACCCCTGCTTCATAACATGCAAAGCTGCATATTGGGATAAGGTTGGCCACTCGAAAGGTATTAGTTTTCGGTCATCGCGAGCATTAAATTTGTAGCAAATATTTACATTGGTATCAGCTGATTCAGTTTTCAGGACCTTTTGGAAAACGAGCCACTCGTTGTTCGAAGGAACTAAGAAAAAGTACGACAGGCTTGTTTCAAACGAGAGGCGGGTAGTTTCTTTGACCAAACACCTGCCAAGCACAACAGAATACACACACTGCTGGCAGCCTTACCACATGTAACACATGGCGGCAGTTCGAGTGGCAATTTCTCTGAACGAAAATAAATCACGGATAGAGTATCGCCTTCCTTTCGATTTCTCAGAAGCAGATTTAAGTCCAAGCACTATAGCATCGCCTGCACGTAATAAATAAATATTTTACAGAAGCACTGGCATGAGATGACAACGGAAAAAAGTATAGCCGTACAAGTTTTAGAAGGTCTGCCGTTCATTCTTGCCAGATGCCTGAGAACGTTTTCGGCCTCTGGCGTCCTTCCTTGCGAATACAACCAGCGAGGTGACTCAGGAACGAAACTGAAAAAAACGCGGCATAACGCTAAGACAGTTAGCTGTAGCAGACGGGAACTTGGGTTAAAATGTCCCTGAAATAGTGATTCAAGTAAATCTTGCTTTGTTGGCGCAGCTTGGCGAGAGCGAGCAATTGCTTAAAGCAAGAAACTTCTTAACATCAACAGACGGTTTCACGTGAAAACTTACAAGTATCCGACAAGCAGGGCGATTGCAGGAAGAGAAGTGGCCAGGCATAAGTTTCTCCAATTGGTAAATACACTGGCTAACCCACCGAATGATGCAATACCAAGAGCAAACATAGCTGGCATGATGTTTCCTGGAAAACGTCACAAAACAAACTTCAGGAAAATCGGTTTCACGCTTCCCTGTCGAAACACATGACTTTCCGGTGTAGCATTCTGTTACTACAAGTAATAACGTATATTAGCAAATGTGTTTTTTAGCCTGGATGTGCTTGCAACCATTTGCAGCTACGCATGCTGGTACTTTTTTGATTAAAGAGCTAAAAACATTTGGATATACATTACAAGAGTGATCAAGGGCATAGTCAGGGATTTGCGGAAGTTGTCCCTCTGAACAGACACGTAGCTAAGAGCGGGTGGAGCGTGGTTGCCCTGGAGACAATTTCTGGGAGTTGGCATAAATTCAATTTAATGCAAGGATTTAGATTTGACCTTAAGTTTGGGTATTTGCTGAATTTTACTTCGCAGTATCTTTTAGCAATCAGGCCTAATTTGGGCTTGCAATTAACCTGCCGAGCCGAATTCGAACCAAGCATTTCTGGCCCAGTTCCAACTCTGTGTCATATGCCAGTCATTTCTGCTACTTGTCATGTTATTCGCTTTCTATGTCACTTGCTTTTCTTGTCAACTCTTCGTGATATTTGCGTGTCGTGTGCTTGTCATGTCACAAAATTGTTATGAAACCATACAAATTATCAAGGAACTATCCCTAAACCGGTTTGGGCAACATGTTAAACGCGATCGCCTTTCATAGAACCAAGTTAACGTGTTGTGAAAAGACGGCCATTGCTTCACGAATTTACGCGCTCATTAGCCACATTACACAAGCAAAATACAAGAGATAGTGGGTACAATGCAACAGGAAAGATTGAGCTGTTACAGTACAAAGGATCACACTGCAGTGAGTCACAACAGGAAGGCAATCGCTTCTGGATGCCTGGATGTGCAACGGTTCAACCTTATAATGTTTGCGATAAACGTTAGCTTTCGTAAGGTGCACAAGTGATAATCGTATTTTTGCATGAAGTTGTATCTGCTGAACAACGACATGCTTAACCTGCTTTTGAGAAACACGTGTAACAAGTAGTCTCAAGTAATCTCTAATTATCAAGTTTTAAAAAGTTAAGCTCGTCCAATAAANTAAAATGGTTGACTTGATATGTTAAAAACTAGAGATAGACCGATATAAATGCCTGGCCGATATCATCACTATGGGTGCGCCAAATCACTGNGGGGGGCACCGAAAAGACCCAACAATGTCATAAGTACTTTCTTTAATACAGTTGCTTTCGAAAGACCTCAGGCGCCATCTAACCTCGTTACGCTCCTGCGTGTATGTTCTGCTTAAAAAGCATAGTATGTTCCATTTATTGAACCAGCGGACTGCCACAGAGAAAAGAAACTTCATTCCTGCACGCACCAGTGACATTTCAACTGAGAAAAAGACACTGGGTTGAAAGTTAATTTCTGATAGCACACTTGACGTCTAATCGAGTGCGCCGGAGCGTGCCGCACACCGGAGGTTACGACGTATATTTAGAAAGACATTTAAGTAAAAGCTGTAGGTTTGCTGCAAGCTTTCGAGGAATCAGCCGACTGGTCTGGCATCTTCATGACAACATCTTCAACCGGAAAAGTGCTTAATAAATGGTCAACACAATCATTACCTGTGATGGTCCACACAGATGAGCCAAGTAGTTCTTGACCAAGCACGAAAGAGACAAGTACCGTGCCTCCTTGGAAGACTCCGACAAAAAAGCGGAGAAGCGCGAATACCTTATAATTGTTGGCAAACGATGTAAGAAACGATGTGAAAATGAGCAGAGCCATAACTGAAGAAACAAAAGGTGCTTTTCAGAAACAGGAATTACCTCGGATCAATCGAATCTATTTCAAGCCAATAATTGCACGATTATTCAAACATCTGTTTAGAGGAGTGTAAAGTAACTAACAACGCAAGTGTAAAGTAACTAACACTCGCAACAGATATGTTTGCAGCTGTTTTTTTTCGCTTAGACATTTCGGTCATTTGTCTCACAGTTGTATTAAAACTCTCCGCAACAGTATTCATTAATCTATATTTTCAGACATTCATTCTGACCGAACTGACTTAATTTTTTTCAGTCATTTCAAAAAATTTTCAGCTATGACTGAACAAAATAGATTTGCAGTGGAGTTCTGATAAAACTGAAAACTATGGGCAAGCGACCAAATACGGCGCGAGTCATGTTTCTGGAAATCGAAGTGAGTTTAAACACTTCTGTGTCAAGTGGAACCAATATCTCTCGAGTTAAGTTAGAGTGAGTCCTTCACTTTTTCATAGTAGGATATAAAGCAGGCGAAAAAATAAACTGATTTGGACCAAACAAAAACTAAACTCCTAATGCAAATTACTCAACAAGTCAGTATGCATATTAAGTTTCACAGAACCCTTCCAAAAAAAACAGGCCACAGTTTACTAAAGCTGGAATATTAAATTTGCTCAAAGGAGCATCGCCAGTTACACAAAGTAAAAACGTAAAATCTGTAAAGCACAAGTCACAAAAAAACTAAAAGCTTTGTTATTATGAGTCTCATTTGCTGACTTGAGTCAAGCCAAGCTTTTTTTAAAAAAAGTCCTAGGTTGAGTCATTCAGCTTCCTAAAAAACTCGAATCATTCTAAGTCGTTCAAAACAAGATTCGAGTCTTCCTCAAGTAGAATCAACCAGTGACTCGAATGGTTTTATTCTGTCAGTAGCCAGCAACTTTAGCTGCTAAGGTCAATAACTCAGACATAGCAAAGAAAACCAGCAGTAATTTGCAGTGAAGGAAAAACACAAGAAACTGAAAGAGAAGCAATCATGAAGTGTTTGGATTCCTTGCTACCTACAAGGAAATCAGCTTTAAATAACCCTAAATTTTGACTGCAACTTCACAAGTCGTAACATTTACTCTTTGCACTAGACCAAAACCACAAACACTGCTACTAAGATGCTTAATATAGTCAGGGTTACCACACATTTTCAAAAATTATTTTCCATACTTTTTCAATTCTAAATGAAAAAACTTCAATACAATCAGTTATCTTCATATTTCCAAAATTTTATTACAAAACTGTCAACTGTGGTAAAGAACAAAATTTGAATAAACAAATGGCTGAATGTGAAATTTCCATACTTTTTCAATACCTAAGTACATTTTAGCCAAATTCAATACTTTTTCAAGGTCTTGAAAACCGATTTCAGAAATCAATACATTTTCAATACTTTCAACACTGCATAGGAACCCTGAAAAGTAAATTTGATAATAAAAGGAAAGTAGACTTGTTGAGTGTATATATGTGGAAAAATGTCATAGGCACTACTCTTCTTCGGATTAACCCGTTGTTACTTAACCCTGTAAATGCTAGCTCAAGGGTCAAACACATCAAAATTTCTAAAATGAGCCATGTGAAGTGGGTTGATAATAATCAAAATGTACAGAAATAGTGTTTTTTTATTAGTTTTTTGTTATTAAGATCTTTACACCCACAATCCTACACACAACGATTTACAACTCACACACACATGGTGCTTTCAAGAAACAGAGGTTGATGAAGGAAAACAAGCGTAGATACATGACAGTAGCAAAGAACATGCATAGATGGTACCAACATGGTTACCTTGAAAGGACACAAGCATAGATATATCCGGCTAGTAAAAAACAAACACGCAGATGGCACTAACACAGTTACTATGATACTTAGCACCCCTGCATAGTGCTGTAATAGGTTCCAAGTAAGGCAGTGGTTCTCAACCTTTTTTGACCTGTGAACCATCTTTTTAAAAAAACAGGTCGACCACTTCGCTATGTTGACACCTCATGAACAACTAGTTAGTCTGGTCTTACATAATTTATTGTACAGTAAAGGTTACAATTTTCAGGAATGTTTTATCAAGGATTTATGGAACTTCCTGTGGACCACTAGAAATTCCAGGTGGTGGTCCACACAACCGTACAGCTAAATGAAGTGCCCCTTGTCCTGATTTCAGTTAAGGCATAATCTTGACTGTTAGGCCTTTTCATGATGCTAGGTTTTGCTGCACTTGACCACAAGCATTGTTTTGAAAAATTTCAGTACATGGCGCCTGCAGCAAATGGTGGATAACTACATTACAGATTTTTAGCAAACTATAGAATCACCATGACAGGCCATCTGTGCCCCACACTTCACACACCATAACTCATTGAGAATCCATTTATGCTGAACATGTCAGGTTCAATAACTTTCTTCTTTAATAAACATGCTAAAAGCATTAGTAGTGCCTACCTTTATATAATACATTTTTTCTTCCCATTAGATCTGATATCTGGCCAATAAGCATGTTTCCCACCAGAACACCAGCCATAAAGACAGACTGAATCATGCTGACTATCCACATATTACCATACAAGCCCCACTGTCAGAAAAGAAAACATGTGAAATTACACAATCAAGCATGTGATATTTTGAAATGCACTTAACTCTGAAGTTTATTGGTTTTGCATAGTTTTGATATAAGAAGCATAACCAGCAACTCTNTTTTTCAGTAATTAGCCTCACAAAATGAAGTTACAAATGTAATGTGTGATGCACACAACACTGCAGACAGAAGGGCACCCTACATTGGCATGGAGATTACTATGGAAACATGGGAAGTTAAGTGTAAAGTCAGTAAAAAGTGAAACCAGAAAATTTTCATTTTTACAAAAACACTAAAAGTTCTAAAAATAAAGATAATACTTTCCTCAGTAACAATTGTTGTCATATTAAACACCATTTTTCCTCGAGATGATGGAGTCATTTTTGGAGCAGCACCAACTGCTACATTTTGCACCATCTGCCATGCTAAGAATACCTGGACGAGCACAAAAAATATAATTATTAAATGTGGAAAGCCCACCCAAACATAATTTCTCTGACATTTTTACCATAAATTATAATTGGACATAATTTATATCATTATCAATTAAACAATGTACACCAACCTTTGATACCGTTAATTCTCAGCTTTTGCAGTGATTCCAGAGTGTAACCATTTTAAACCTTCCTCAGCAGATTTACTCTCATTGAGTATTAACACATTATACATACATTATGCCTACTGACCAGCCATCCTCGAATCTATTCAAACCTGCTTCTTCACAGCTCCTAACTATCTACAAGTATGTCATCAGCACATTTTACATTCTTCTTTGTTTTACAAAGGTTTATAGCACATGTATTAGAGCACAAAAAATAGGAAACACATCAATATGCAATAAAATTGTATATAACTAGACAACTTAAAGTGGGTAGATGTACAATTATCTTACACATGACCAATACTGAATGAAAATGAACTTCTACNAGACTGCATCGCTGACTACAGCAATGTGTCACTATTATCAAAGACAAGAGTCAGATAGCAAGTAAAAATGATGGTTTGTGTAAAGCAATACATGTATTGAGTGACCAAATATAGCTGTTAGGTAAAATTAATGCTTAAACTAATGCAAATTACCTTGAATCAAATCATCAAATGTATTGACAACAGAATAGTTTCATACTAAAATACGCTTGCTTTTTTGGAAAGTAGTATTTACCAAGCATTATTGTAGGCCAGTGGCTCCTAAACTGGGGATAAATTACCCCTCGAGGATAACATGCAATTCTTCGGGGGGTAATGCGGTACCAAAACCACAGTGTTGTTCTATATTATGAGTGATCACTGCACAATATTAAGGGCAATAAGACATAATCACTACCTTGATTGGGGTAACGGCTTGAATAAGTTTGGNAACCACTGTTNTAAACCAACCACATGCTTCTTGGAAGACTGTATGCACCCAATCCAAAGTTGGCAAGAATATACTGATATGCATTAAATGCAAAATAAAATTATTTCAATGTGTATGATTCTTGAAAAATATGCCTAATGGTGTGTTAGCAAGACAGTAAAAGTTACCTTATTTGTTTTTTGATGGTATTGCTACTCAGTTTGAGGTATGAAAAACTGAACTAAGATTTTAACATATTCATTGAACTTGAAATATACTGACATATTCATCAGAGCCTTTAATTTGCTAAAGGCAGTGTCTATTTTGCCTCATGAGGCAAAAGCATTGCTGGAGTTATTTTACCTTTAGCTGAACTTGATTCATTGAAGTGGTCACATGACAAGTTCAGAAGCCATAATACCATCACAACACTCATGGACAAGTGTTGTCATGGTTTCAGTGCTGTGGCAAGCTGTTAGCGGCTTCTTGTCTGCTTTGTGTGAACTGTAGGCTACTGTCTAAACCTAAACCTTAACTCCACAGTAAACTGAAACCCTAAACACTAACCATAAACCCTAAGCTATCATCTCTGTATGGTACTAGTCACATGGCCACTGTAACCAATCATGTTCAACTAAAGACAAAATAGCCCCAGCATAGCATTTGGCTCATGAGGCAAAATAGACACTAACTTTGCTAAATTATGTGGAGAAGCAATAACTCTCAACTGTTTTTCGCTAACCATATCTTACATTGTAATATATTCACCCCAATAGTAAAATTAAGGCTTTGAAGGCTATTTTTGCTGTAGCGATGAGATGAGCAAACAAATGATGACTTATGAATAGATTTTCCGTAGAACATCCAACCATAACTAAGCATGCCTATATTCAGAGTTCAACAATGCAAAGAAAAAATTTGTAATCTGAAGATAATTTCTACCTAAGAAAAATAATTTATGCACAAAACAAAACAGCCATGTGATATGGCTTCAGAAGAATTTACACAAGTTTTCACAAAAAGCTGGGCAAACTTACCTGAATTGTTGCTAGCAGTGAGAAACACAGTGCTTGAAACCTCCCAAATGTGCCAACTTTAGCAAATGCTTGCTCCACATCCATTTCAGCTTGTACAAACAATGGTTACTTAACCCTAAACACAACAAGGGTTGAATAAATGCTGTGTTTCAAAAGACACATTAACTAAAACTATGATGCAAATTATCAGCATTACTGCATTATTCCAGGTAATATCCATACTAAAACTATACACTACAGCTTTAAACAAGAAATACGTAGGCAACAACTAACCAACTAAGAAACAAACAGCATTTTTTTCATGATCAACTGTTTTGAATGTGCAACTAACTCTAATGAGCCTACTATTTTTTTAAATCTTATTCTCTAATTTTTGCATCTAAATAAAAACAAGGCTGCAAATATTTTTCATGAGATAAAAAAAGTGGTACAGGTGATTTGAGCATATGCTCAAGTGGTAAGTTGGTTTCGATTCTAGTTGAGCCATAGCGATGACTAGAAAAAATACTGTGCTTGCAGCCTATATAGTTTTTTGCTTGGTATTAATGATTAAGCGGAAGACAAAACTTCCTATGTTGTGCAACCACTGACTTGCTACTAATGTAGCATTCACCATGAAAGTAGCTGTGTAGGCTCTGATGCAGAATAAGCAAAGATGAGCACATGCAAACTACTTGTGAAACTCCAAATGGAGTGCAAAGCAAGTCTAATGAAAATTTTTTTGATACCATAACGTAAAACAAATGAGCCGTAAATCTCTAGTAATTAATGTTCAATACAAAGCTTTCATGACAGTAAATGGATTTTTAAAACAAAGTCAGTTAGACACAAGCAATAACCATTACATTTGGAGCTACATTACCATTGTTGCGATCAGAAAGCTCAAGCACCAAATGTGCAAAGCTTCACACTATGGTAGCAAGCAATAATAAAAATCATATGTCACCACTCTTTTATTGCTTGTTCGTGCCACATTATATATGGGTGTTATTCTTCGTGCACATCCCATTCATGGTGAATCGCACATTCAACACAACGCCATCGGAAAGGTTGCAACACTACTAGCATAGCCATCAAGCATTAAGTTACATGTAAAAGTGGCAAAACAACTTGCAAATATACAAGCTCACTCACATGCACAAACCCAAACATCTCAAACTCAAAGGGCACAAAGAGCTATGATGGGCAAAACTATTACCTTTGCAGACCATTTTACAGCCTGCGCTATTTTGGACCAGGCCATTATTATTCAGATTATAAATGTAATGACTAGTACATAATTATGCATCATTGAAAATAAAAGCTAAAATATTAGCATTACAATTTTCAGATAAATTTTGAAACAAAGCAAAAAAAGAAGAAATGGTTAAATAAAACTTGGTGGGCACACCAGTACAATGCCTTTTATCATTTTTAGTTAGGTCTACCTATATTATTGTTTTGCAAAAGATTTCTCAGTATAATCTCTTGATTCACTTTGAAACTATATGATTTTTATTCAAGTGTGAAATTGACCTCGTGGAGTTCCATTTGGTCAAGATACAAAAATGTTAAAAAAAGCCTTGTCTAAGCACTTGCATGAAATCCAGACCAGGATATGGCTACTGGCTAGCATATTGATTATTCACATCATGGGCAAAACCACTGCTTATCAAAGCTTGACCTGCAGATTGTTTGTGGCCTGTGGAGCCAAAAGCTCACAAAATATTTTTGAAAATAGCAAAAAAAGCCAAAAGTGACAGTCTGTATAGAAACATTGAAAGCAACGTTACCAACCTTGAATCGAATACAACATGTAAAATGCTAGTACGACATGTAAATTTTATTAAAAAATTATGTGAAGTCATATTGATAGTTCTCTCTAGTCATTTATTGTAAAATGTGGAAAAATACTCTACTTATATACTGTAGAGTGCCCTACTGTAGAGGGCATAACAGAATTTTTAGCTAAAATTAAAGTGGATGTTTTAAAGCCCATTTCCAAAAGGTCGTATGGTCTGCAGACACTTCCATAAGGTGATGGAGAAACTGACAGCAATCAGTGTAACTTAACGCCTTCGGTGACAAAATTTTATAACATTTTCAGAGCGTCTTCATCGGTAACTACCAGAGATGAGCAGTGAGCACGGATCAGAATTGGATCGAACTAAGAAAAGTCTTTATGTGATTATTCTGTCAACCACCCTATCCACCACATCCCCAAGGCAACACGCTCTTCTTTTGCCTCAGGACTTAGAAAACTCATTAGCAAAGCCATCTCTTCAAACTCACTATTTGATTGGCATCGTTTGGTATGTTCCCCCTTTCAGTCCTCTCATCAGGCCCCCGATCACAAGGGGTCTCCTTGACCTCTTCCATCAAATCAAGAATTAACACATACCTTGAATCATATGGCCTGCCTGTCCCTGAAGCTCGTTCAAGACAAGCAACCCCACCATCAACCAAAACCCACAATGACCCAGCCAAAAGCATGAAAAGACTGGTAAACCAGAAACTATCTGACTTCAATATCAAAGGCGCCCTTCAAACTTCATCTGGCAATAGCTCATTTGCCAAACCTAATGAAGAATCTCTCAACACCCTTTAACAAAAACACCCCCAAGCTCCAGATGATCTCAAGCTACCCCTACCCCCAGATGCTGGCACCTCATCAATTTGCTTCAGTACAGACCAAATACGTGCTGCAATCTCTTCCTTCTCACATGGTTCAGGGGCAGGACTAGATGGCCTACGGCTACAACATTTGAAAGACTACATCTCCATCACAGCAATTGACGCCAGCACTTCTCTCCTCACCAGCTTAACGGAACTAGTCAACTACCTAGCAAATGGTCATCTGCCAACGACTTCAGGCCTTTCCTCTTTGTTGCTCAACTCCATGCTTTGCAAAAGCAACAGAGACCTCAGACCCATTGCTGTAGGATGCACCTACCTACGTCTTGTCGCTAAAGTC
>JGI24159J19872_10003487_pt1 | contig 19623 bp, 14 predicted proteins | sample Ectturendosymbi4_FD_19872 | JGI IMG/M metagenome (IMG submission 19872) | reverse complement strand
CCACTAATGATTAAAAACATCCAGGGCAAAAATCCTATATGTTCAGCCAGAGATGAAATTTTCGCAGCCCTCCCGGCCATTTTCGCCACGAGCCGCCACTGACTGCGTCAGATCGTTGTTATATGCCACCTTGCTTATTGGTTCCGTAGCTATGCAGTGTTAAAGTTTGACCAGTTTTATCACTCAAGCTTCTTCTAAACCAAGCTTAGACTTGCTTCCTCGTAAATGTAGGTATGCGAAAGTGATTGATTTACGCAATATGGTCCCGTGAAGCATTGGATTGCAAATCGACATCGCATCCCCCCACCAAATCAGCCTGTGTCCGCTACTGGTGGCAACACTGCCTGGTATCAATGATCCCAAACTTCCTGGTGCAGTCTCTAGGTTGCCGCAGCCGAAATGCACCTTTGTTGCGTGTGGTGGAAACGCACTTTTCTTCTGATGGTTGCTATCGTTATGTTACATGATAAACATATGAACCTATTCAAACCATTTACACCACATGTTATTGCGTGGTCCGTCAGAAAAGGTTTTAATCAGTCGATTCGTAGAACAAAAGAGCAGAAAACGAGATTGCAGTGTTTAGACTGAACGATGCCAAAACCTGTAATGCTAAAACGTCGCATCACACATTCAGGAGTTATGAAAAGCGCAAAGCTTCAAAGAAAAAGCGCAAGAATCTGGCAGTGTTAGCTAAAACGCCGCGACTGCATCGCTTTTCCTGGCAAAACTTTCAAGCAGTGGCGTTAACCAGAGCACCTGAAAATGAAGGTGAAAATCAAGACATTAGCTTGGAAACAACTTTCACACTCAGTCTGGCTAGTCATGTTAACATTTTCTTTTTCCGATGTTTTTGTTTGTAATCTCTGGTTTCTGCTTATTGTTCGGGTGAATGTTGTTTCCTGCCGATTCATTCTCTAGCCTGTGAAATATTTTTTCTTAGTAAAAATACACTCTAGTATTTACCTTTCGCAGCCAACTGTACGTGCATTTGAGTAAGCACGTTCTCGAATATCGGAAAAAGCAAACGGGAACCTTGCGAATCAGCGAAAATATAACTTCTACAAACGATGACATCATGAATTACGTCATAGGGGCCCTCCAGTAAAAATTGCCCCGGGCCCCCCTACCCTTTAATCCGGCTCTGATCATAGGTAATTTCGTAGTTTATCAAGATTGACTTCGACTTGAAACAAATTTATTGCAGCTTTTCGGGCACCCAGAAAATTCAGAATGATTTTTTATAATTTCTGTTATCATTTTTGAGGTCAACGTTGTTGACGAACAGAAACAAGCATAATTGGTGACGATCTTTTTGTTTTTGTAAGTTCCTATTGCCCTCAACTGTTTTACTGCTCCCCCCTGCCCTGTCGCTGCCCCGGCGTCCCCAAATACGCATGTTGTGTCAATAAACTTCGCCAAAACGTTGGTTGCAAACCTGAATATGACGTCATATTGTGACGTTACAAACAGCGTATATCCAGTAACAATGGCCATCATACGCCACGGCTCAATATTAGGCTTTGGTAGGTGGCATCCAATCAAGCAATCGCCCCGGGCATCACCAGACCTCTGTACGCCACTGACTGCTATGTCTAATATTCTGTGCTAACCAATGCAAATTAACCTACACCAATTCTTAATGCTTTCACAAACATATTGCTACTGCGATAAGCAACAATCAGCTGACAGCAATGCAATCCAGTTCCACCTCACACTGAACTGCACAGAAGATCAATTTTCACATTTCTACAACTGTGTGTTAGCTTCGAACTGAATCTTTCACCACTACGACTGCGGTCAGAATAGATATCACGCAGGATGCGAGGAACTGGTATGTGTCGTCATAAACAACTACCATTGCCTGGCCCTCAGACACAAGAACACAGCTTACCATGCATCTGTTAAATATTGAATGCAGGCTAGAGGGCTTCAAAATTATCGTTTAAAACAGTGGCTCTCAACCTTTTTTATCCCATTCACCCCTTTACCCGTTACAGAAAAAATACCCCTTTTAGAAATTTAGTTTGTAAAGAACACTTTTACATCAGTACACTAAGAAGAGAAACTAAACTCTTCACAACTGATAAGCTCGTTGGCCTCTAATTTAATTAATACCAAATTATTAGTAATTAACTTTTCTGAATGATATTTTAAAATGAAATGAATAATTCAAAACAGAAAAGAAATTTATTGTACTCATGATGCGAATTTAACAGACAGTGGGATACTTGTGATTGTTTATTTTTTGACAATTCATGGATCCGTGGAAAATTATTGGAAAGAGCACAACGCATGTCAATTTGCACATCCAATCTGTTTCTTTGTTTTGTTTTCATTTGCAAGAGAGTTGAGAACCCAGATTCGCATAGATATGTGGAGACAAACGGAAGGATACCTTGGGTAATTTTTTTTGCCACGTTAGGATATGAATCGCACATCAGTGGCCAAAATTCAGTGATTGATTTTTCATTGAATAAATCTCTTGCGCAAGAATGAGCTTTGAGTTCTAAAAATTCATCCTGGAAACTATCGAGAACTTTTTCAACTGGCAATATGAACGAAGTCCATAGCCGACATGGCCTATAATTTGTGTGCTGCGCATAAATGGGTGGCAATTTAGAGAGCACCTGAGAGTGCTACACCACAAAACAATTAGTACATTTACAGAACTGGACACTACAAATGCATGTTTAAAATACAGTATATTACATTTAAACAAAATCCTAAATACAAAATCCCCCCTGGTGGGGAATTCCTCCCGGTTGAGAAACCCTGGTTTAAAATATTGCCGGCTGAAAGTTATTTGCTGTACATGTCAACCAAACGAACTTGAAACTAAGCACACAACTGAGCGGCCAACCAGGAGCCCATGGCCGACCCAGGCCCTCCGTTAGAATCGCCACTGTTCTTGCTCCGTACCTCGATTTCCATTGATTGCTAGTTGCCACAAAATTGTTGACACCCAAACTTTATTCACTTTGTGTTAAGGACTCGGAAATTTTGGAAAGGTCGGAGTTGGACATTTTAGCTCGGACTCCGCAACCCTGGCTATAATGACTTTGGGTCTTCGGCTACATCCTCACTTCGCCTATAGCGACGCTTTTTGTTAGTCCCTGCAGAATATTTTATTCGTCGTTATTCTGTTTGTAACGACAGTTGCAAGTTTTATTCACAGTTTGAAATTTAAGTTGGCTATGTGGAGTCACCACACAAATCTCTCTTGACCGAATAGGAACACAGTTAAAGGACCAACGCTTTCACAGGTTTGACATGACAAGGGCATCGAGGAATGAGGAAATGGTTACATGAGTTTTACTGTTCAGTATCGTGGATTAGTCAGTTTGACATCGATATTGTTTTCGTAGAGCAGTGCGTAAATTGTCCAACAAAGAAGCAGTATCCCATTATGGAAAGTCTTGGCATCGTTGTTTCGCTCAATAGCGAAAATTTTATGAAAGTGTCAAAATTCAAAAAGCTTTCGATATTCTAACAATGACGTTGACAAGTTTCAATAAACAAAATATTATGGAGCATAAAATTGGCACAGACTTAAGTTTCATCAACGCTAAAAAAGCCCTCAAAAAACTACACATGTTTCTTTTTCTTATCACTCAATTTCTCTTTTCCTCATCAATGTACGCGAAAACACGATACAGCAACAGTAGCGTAGCCAGCCCAAAATTTTGGAAGGGACGAAATATATTGACATTAGGCGAGCAACAGTACTTACTTGGGACACCGCCTCTGAAAGCACAAAACGACAAAATATGCTAGAGAAATTTGGGGGGTGTAGCTCTCCCTGGCTACGCCTACGTACAGTAAGGGGCAAGCCTAATCAAAGAACATTTTTAGCCCTTGTCATTGAACTAAAATGCCATTTTGGGAACGATTTATTGTAGTTCGGCTGTAACGGCGCTTTTTCTCCGATCCCGTGATATGACGTTATAGGGCAATTCTACTGTATACACTGTCGCAAAACAGAAATACTGTACCACAGTCAAAACAGGTGGGGATTTTAAGAGAATCTTCACTGAAAAAACGACGTAACTGTTACCATGATGTTGTCACAGGAAAACACCGTTCTTTGAAAGGTTTTAGGATTTTACAGTAACGGCCTTCTACAACACCACTGTTCCTGCTGCTGAGTTGACAAAAAAGCGATGGAGGAATAATTCTTTTTCGATTTTGTTTTTATTTGGAGGGCACAGCTATTGCAAGGTAACAATTAAAGGCAACAAAAGCACGACACAAATCATTTGCGCTGATTTCGCCTGTTCGCCAGTCTGGAGGCGCGTGCTCTCGGTCTTTGCGGAGTGGTCGAACCACTCGTTCCAAGATTGAAATTGATGGTGGGCGTCGGGGCCGGGCTTTGGTTGAACGGGTTGGGTGGCATCTGGAAACTAGAACCTGCGCGGACAAACAATAGTTGCAAAGATAAGTCGATATTAAGTGTACGTGCGTCTTAACATCGAGGTGTTAGACGGAATCACTGATTTAATCACTGATTTTTCACCACAATATTGATTAACAACATGCAATCCCAAAATCGTTTATGACAGATTTCAGTGGTAGGGCTCGACAGCTTCAAGCACACATCGACATATAGGAGTAAGACTTTGACTGATGAAAAGTCGATAGATTTAGGCCAGGTGAAGTGTTCCAGAGGTTGTCACCGATCAACCTTGGAAGAATGAATTTCCCGGGCAACTCGTTGAACTGTACCCGGTAATGGGTCTGCAGTTTAGGTATTCGGCAGTTTTTTGGGGAACTAAATTGCCCTATAGTCATCCTTATCTACGTTAGCCACAATTTTTGTTCAACATTTCGAAGTCTTCTTTACTTGATATCATCCAGCTACAGTACGTGTTATGTATGGACCGCTCCGAAAGAAGAAAACCTCCTTTTCAAGCACAGAAAATTGCGGTCAGAAGGCCCCCGGGGTTTAAAGAAAAACCTAGAGCACCGACTTAGTTGCCGTAGCGAATACAACTTGTTTGCTTTGCAAAAAAACTTACCAAACGCAGGCGTAGTGCTGTCCGGAGCGTTTTGGAAAGAAAACAGCGACGAAGACGGAGCATTGGGTTGCAGCAGGTTCTGTAGAGTTGGATTCTGACCGGTTTGACTCGCCTTTTGACCGGAAAATGAACTTGCGTTTGATGCAGTTCCGAAAGAGAATTTGGCCGGATCCGTTTTGAAGGCGCAGCTCGATGTGCTAGCAGCGCCGAAGCTGAACTTCGACGGAGTGGGCGATTGCACCATTGAGTCGCCGCCAAACTTGAAAGCAGGTGCGGGCGCAGGCAGCGAAGTGTCTGTCGCAGTTCCCTTGAAAGTGAAGCCAGATGGTGCTGGTGCGGCAGGGGATGCCCCGAATGCAAACGGCCGAGGACCTGTCGCAGTCGAAGCGGAACCAAAGCCGAACTTCGGGGCGCCAGGTGGGTCGGCAGGCTGCGAAGCACCAAACGACGGAGCGGGTCCGGAACCAAAAAGGCTCTTCGACTGGGAGCCTGAGGACATAAGCGGTGCTATAGGAAGGCTGGTCGTCTGTGACGTCTCGGCGTTTGTTGCGATTTGAAAATTGAAAGAAGACGATGAATTCACGCTCGATGATGGCCTCGAAATTTTAAACGAAAAGGCAGCGCTCGACAAAGCTGTCTGGGCGCCAGCTTCGGCGGTTGCTGCAGTCGTGGGTTTGGCAGCAGCCGACTCATTCGACGCGGCACTGATGGCGACGGGAATCGAACCAAACTTNAACTTTTCNCCAGGAGTGCTCAACACGCCACTGAGAAGTCCGGACGAACTGGCGACAGTTGCGCCGGATCTGGCAGAAGCGGCAGCCGGTTCCGGTGCGCCAGAACCAAACAAGGACGGAAGGGCCAGCGCCGGTCCGGACAAGCCTTGACTAACGGGAAGTTGCGTAGTGCTCGCGGTTGGTTCAGCATTCGTCTTCGCGACCGGAAATAACGTGGTGATCGCGTTGCCGCGGTCGGTGCTTGAACTTGTCTCAAATACGCTTTTAAAGGGCAGAGAAAAACCGTCGAGGGTGGCAGGGGCGCTGCTGGTGGCCTGGGGGGAAGAAACGAGTGAAGCTGCCGTAGAAGCAGCGTTCAATAAGAGCGATGACACCGGTTCGCCGGCTGAGGTGACGGCAGGTGTGAAGAACGAATGGGGGAGGTTTGTGGACGACGTCGTCGAAGCCGCTCCCAGAAAAAACGGCCCAGAACTGGAACTCGACGTTGAGGCTGTGACAGGCACTTCAGAACAGGCATTCTTGCTTGTAACATCGTCGGCGGGAACGTTTTTAGCGTGACTGGCAACTGGTGCTGTGCTTGGAACTTTCACTATCTTCGTCGTTTGAGTGGTAAGGCTGATAACAGCGCCAGGAGCGGCAGGTTTGAAAGCTTGACTCGGCAGAGAAGCGAGTTTGTTCTTTTCTTTGTCGGATTTCGTGCCGCTCCGCACGTCGTCCGAGGATTTCGCTCTGACCAGTTTCTGAGGTGCAACGGGTAAGTTCGCGGTTTTCGAAGATGCGCTCGTTCGTTCCGTTTGTGAAAGGAAGCTGGCGGCTTGTTTCTCGTCTGCACCATCACGATCTGAAACTGACAAAAGTCAATTGATTCCAATGCAATATTGGTACTCGCTTAATTTTACTGCCCCAAAGTTGCCATTTCCTCACGAATGGGAGGTGCATAAAAATCAATATTTTCTAAACGAGGAACACAATTTAACAGCGTTTTTGTTGTAATGAATTGCGAGCTGACTGCCAACCGTTCTTTATCCAAAATTTCAGGAAAGGGATCGCATTAACGAACGCACTCAGCAAAGCATCTCGGTTGAACGCTTGCAAGATCAGAAACGCAACTGCAACACACCGCGCACATCACCAACACGCTTAAAATCCATACATCTTCACGAGCAATCTTCAAACCGGAACAGCTGTGCCACAGATGTGCGTTGAAAACAACTTTGGTGAGCTTGTCTAGTAACGAGTTTTTTCTCTTGCAAAACACACCTTGTGCTGACGGCTCTTCTTGAAACATAACGTCATCAATCATAGATTCTTGACAACGATCTGCAGTGATGTCTTCATACGTCATTTCCTGAGATTTTACCTGCGTCGAATAACCCTTACGAATGTTACAAAAGCCAAGCAAACGTATTTAAGAAAATCCGCATGAAGTCTGAGCAAAATGCTTGAATCATACCAGTTTTGGTATCCGGTCCTGCGAACAAAACAGTGACTTCCGCTTTAGTCGGGCTGTAACTCCTTCTTTGAATTCAAACAACGGTTGCGGCTCTGCAAATAAAGACACAAGCAACTGTTCAGTTGCAGGCAGCGACCAGAAGACTATCATATGCATAAGCTGAGGACCTACTGCACTTCACCGGCTCTTCAACAGATTCCAGTTTCTCTGTAAAATTAGACCAGTAAAGAAAAACAATATGCTGGATCACCGAGGCCACCCTTTACGGGATAAATTCAAAAGATGGTATGACTGAAGAAGCAAGCTCAACTTTTCTATTAAAAATCTTGTAATACACGCTCAGCTGTTACCTTTTTGCACAGCAAGACACAAAAAACTCGAGGATTTCTGAGATGACCTGGTTCACATTCAAGGCATTTAGTTTCGAGTTATCAATAACTGTCGCGCTTCATGGTGTTCGGATAAAATTTCTAAGGTAATAAACCAAGGGGCGATTTGATCAGATGACCGCTAGTTGGTTTTACAATTGTCGACATTGCTTCCACGAAAAAAATAGTAACAAATCAATCAAGGATTTAATTTCCTATTTTTCACATTTTTCCTGAATCTAACCCGTGGCAGAAGCAACCACAAAGAAGCTTAGAGTGCACAAAGAGTGGTCAAAATGATTCCCAACCGCTGATAGCAATTGTAGACGTCAAAACGTAGCACTTTTAAATGCTGCAAAAAAGTAGACCTGGGATGAAAAAAAAAACTAGATTGTTCAAGGTTGTCTTATTTCCGATTTCCGGCTGAGATCGCACAGCATAACAAATTAGCAATACTACACTTGTAAGTCCATATCTGCATCCGCAGCCTTTTCTGCCAACGATTACGTTCAGCAAAACTGAGCTGCGTTCTCAGTGGATATGGAGTGACTGGAATTTGCTAAATACCTTTTTGAAAGAACTGCCACTACTTAAGCTCAACGACTCATGCCACGTTGCTCTGCTGCTCTTAACAAATGCACATAATTTTTCGTCTTAACCATCTTGACTGGAATGGAAACGACCGAATTTCGTAATATAATTTACAAGGAATGAAAGGCATCCACACAATTAGCGTTAGTGCAATGGAATCGGGCCTTCGAGTGGACTTCCGGGACTATTGCGACGTTAAGGATATTGCAGAATTGATCGCAATTGATTTTCTTGCATTTTCCACACTCGGAAGTCTATTTCATTCGCTACGTATTCATTTCCTGCAGAGAGACTAGCTCGTACCTGTTGCACAGTTTGTGGCAGGTGGATGGGAATTTCAACTGTGCTCAGATAATTTTGTTCGTTTTCACACATTTCTACGTTGTGATGCGTTTTGGAACTCGGACGGTCTACCCCCAAAATGTGTTGTTCTGTGCTTTTAAAGAATTTGTTGCACCACACCAAATTGAATAGTTTGACGTTTTACTGTAAGGTACAAGTTTTTCGAAAAATCTTTTTTGTCGACGAGCACCGGCTTAAGTAAAAAGCCTGGGTTCAATTTTGGCCATTGTTACTTCAGTCGTTAAAAAGAATACACCTGGGGAAGTTTTAATTAAACTTTATTGACGCAAAAGGCACTTGCACCTGCTGTGACTTACATGTAATGAAGTGACGCTAAAAAATAAGAGAGATTTCAACGAGCACGTGCGTAGTGGTCCACTGCTGCAAACTAAAGCTGGAATCAAGAAAAAAACAAAATGATCTCTCTCTAAAAAACAAAAGTTTTCCAATATGAAATTCACAAAAACAAAAAGTTGATTCAATTCTTCTGCCTCATCATTAGTTTTGTTTGAAAACACATAGAGTGTTGATGAAAATTTTTGTCAGCAATAACGGACCAGACACAAATGCGCGAACAAGACACAGAACAGAGATCACATTGTTGCGATCGGAAAGCCCGAGCGGCAAGCGCGCAAAGCTTCGCACTGTGGCAGCAAGCAACAATAGAGATCACACGCCGCGATCACTCTATTATTGCTTGTTCGCGCCATATTATATATTGTTATTCTTCGCGCATCCCGTTCGTGGTGAATCACACATTCAACGCAACGCCACCGGAGAGGTTGCAACAATATACACATGAGAAAAAAGATTGAAAAAGCTAACAACCTGCTGGGTAAACAAGACGAGTTCATGCGTGCATTACACGATATTTGTCTCATAATTCCTCAGGAAAATCCGTCCGCGTTGATTTTGTCGTTCAAAATTCAAACCTTAACCGTTCGCTAACCCGAACCCAAGTCAGTTACATCCTTTGAACAAAACTTGAGTTCTTCACAGTGACAGCGAACTCCCAAGACCTTATATTATTAAGGTAAACGAACTGGTGCTTCAGAGCAAAAAATCCAAACATCGACAGTCCGCAGCAAAAGAACAACATACACGGAGATGAACATACTAACCTGATTTAGAAGCTTGGGATGCATCGCTCTTTTTTGGACCGCGACGAGGTGACGGTCGTTTTGATCTTTCGGATGGGGCTTCGTTGCATCTGATTCAACACGGTATGCTAAGATGCGCTGAGTCAACTTGTATGCTAACTGATCAAATCAAAACAAGCTTTGTAGTGTTTTATTGAGCTAAAACGAGGCACAAATATTCGCACACTGATCCCGCACTAGCACCTAAACTGACATGAACTTAATGTTTCGCGCACCCCAAAAACTTGCAGCATTTACTTCTTTTTTCGTATAAACTAAAAGTCACCTTTCTTTCAACGGGTGCGCTGTTTTCTTTTTTGATGGGTGAACATCAGTGTTAAAAGACTTCGACGACCTTTTGCGAGAGGATTCCAAAAACATCTGCGAAAAGAACGATGAAAAACAATCTTACAGTACAAAGCATACATACCAAAAAACACGTGGATTGTAATGTGAAGAAAGCACACAATTAAGTACTGTATTTGTTAGCATACTTTTTGCCTCTTTGAAGAGCTGTATGAAGAGAAGATTGCATTTCTGCTAGAACTGCTGTTTTTTTGCAGGACGGCATCCGGCTTCTCTCCAGACGGTTCAGCTGCGCGTTTTCTGTCATTTCTTTTCATTTTTAGGTTACACGTTACAAATCAAACACGACACAAGTATTTTCTGAGCATTCTATCTGAAAATGAAACGCTACCAATTATTGAAAGCGGAAACGGTACGAACAATTATGTTTCCATTGACTGAGCAATTATTANGTAAGCCTTGACCTTTCTTGGCTGTCTGACGTCGCAGGAGCGATCGCACTTCAGAAAATAAACAAAGAAGACGGTAGCACACGCTCGAAATAAAAAATAAAAAAATAATGAAATGCAACCGCTGCACTACAGCAACTGCACCGTTACCGATCAGATTGTTGGGTCAGTATATAAATTGCAAACCACACAAAATGGCGCAAACTTGTTTCGAAAATGATATACCGAAGGGAAAATTCAGCGCTGCTAAAAGGCGCAAGAAAAACCTTTAAAAGCGCGCAGGATATCGCACACAGAAGTTTGCCATAGACACAATGCTACTCCTCGTCTTATTATTTGGTGCATGGAAAAGCTTGGTGATCGCCATTGACAACACCCGTTGTAAACAAAGGTATAGTAACGATTGATTTGCGTGTCATTATTAACCCTAGTCTGTCCAAAGAAACCATGTCGTGTTTCAACCTGCGAAGACAAACAAGAAGTTGCCGATTGCTCGGTACACGATACCCAAGTTGCTGATGACCACCGTGGGGACAATGGACACGCAACTGCGGGCAACAGCAAAGGTGCGAGAGACGAATCAGCCGCACTCCAGTAACGAAATGCAATATTTTAACAAAAAGTTCCAGAATCCCACCGCCTACTTTACCAGAACGAAACTTTGTACCAAAAGTTTTGAGCTACGCGTTGGCTTGGCTCGCCTTGATAACTGACCCCTATCCAACTTCAGAACTCACAATCTTGTGGTCTTCTCTGGTTAACCGCAAACCAGACACTTTCCAAACTCAGGACAGTTGTCAAATTCGGCGGTCGGGTATTGCAAATTTACGTTTGCAACGCAGGAAGCGGGATTTTGTGTTACTGTGATTTAGGCCGAATTGCTACGCAATATAACATGACTGTTATGGTTGACGTAGCTGAGGAAAAACAGCATAAAACTGCGCAAAGAACTTCCGCAACTTGTGTCTGTTTGATCGAAATTTTATACACAAGTGCTCGACGCATCGCAGTTTCTCTGCAGTAGTTTTTCCAATCAAGCCAACACACAGCAGCACAAATCAAAACACGATCTTAGCGTCGCTTGCAATTTTATGTAACCTTAAACAAAATCTTTATGCAGATAATGCCTGCCCCAAGGCGGAAAATTAAAGCCACATAATATAAAGTCGATGATTCACATGCCAGCAGCACTTTCGGACTTGCGTTCTAGAAACCAGTTTTCTCAGGAAATAGGAATGTCTGCAATCAAGCGACCCGATTCAAACGCAGCAAAATTACTGTGCAAAGTCTCCAACAAGCGCTATGAACGCTGAACTCATAGCAGAAAGGAAGAATCAGTTTCCGAGTCAACACCAAGTACACTGTGTTCCAAATTATGCACGAAACAATGGTGCTGCTCATGCCTTTTGCGACGCAACAACCTACATTCCTGCTCGTTGTTGTTTCTATGGCAGCAAAGCACAGGAGCGCTTTGGAAGTCAACAAGCTCGGCTTCGTGTACCTCCCCAAGCTTGATCCTTGTCAACCAACCATCTTCCCGACAAGAGCCTAACCAATCTGACCAAACCTAATCATTGCCTGTGCTTGAGTCGGATGAATCTGAAGTAGATGAGTCTGACGACATGATTTCAACATCATCAGCAGATTTGGCGCCGTTCAGGAACGAAAGCTCTGGTTGGTTTTCCTGGTACGAAAAAACACAACGATTGGGGTTAAATTCATCGCAGTTTGGGAGTCAATCGAAAACCTTAAGCATAGCTTCTACGAAAATTCATGCTTAAGAAGAACATAAGCAACAGACATTCGCATACGATGAAAACTTCGATGCATGGATTCTTTCTGTAACCTGATACCTTGTTGCAACATCCACTGCTGCACTGATCACCAAAATTCTTATCGATTTCGACAATCCAATCTTTTCTTGAACAACAAATCTCAAAGAAAAATACAACGCGGATATTTCCATCTCCTATAACTTCACGATGCATCCCAATGCGCACTGAAGTCATGAATCACTTCTGAAGTCAGAACTATTTCACAACTCCCGTAGTCACCGGATACTTTTGTCTTTTTTTAAAACGTTTTTACTGACAATAGTGAGTTTGGACCGATTTCAACATCAGCACCGGCAGGCAGCTTGTTCTGACCCTCGTCGTCTAACTACACAGCAAAATACTTTCAGCTATGTTTGCAGTCTAGTGAAAATCAACACAACGCTCTAAATTGACTGGTTAGCAACAATGAACGTTTTTTAAAAGTTCGCGCGCAAGAACCTTGAAAACTTTGCCACGAATTGAACCCGGGTCAACTGACAAGCGAAATGCAGGAAAGCAGACGGGAGCCTTTACACGGCATCTTTTGCGCAAAAATTTTACCAAGTCCCATACTCTCAAGCTGGCGTGAACCAAGTGACGTCATGGATCTAGGTTTGAAAGACTTCAAAAAGCTGAAACTTAGACAATATGCGTCGTAAGCTTTCCAGGATGAAATGCAGTGATTGAATTGCCGACGTTTGCGACCAACTCTGCAGCCACTGTGTAACCTCTCAGATGAGTGCAAACTTGTGCATAACGTATTCAGGTACAGCACATCATGCCAACAACGGAAAACGTACTGGATCTTGGGTGTCGGAAGGTTAAACCAGGGCAATAATTTCATTTTACCAACTCCGAAACTAAGAGTGAAACACTTCTCTACTAAAAAGTTAATAACAAAATATCAAATTTCAAAATCCTGGAGAAGGTTTTCTCCCCTGCCACCCCCTTCCGGCACCCATGCACTGGATGCTGTAGTCAGATGTTCTGCATCAGATAATTGCTCGAAATGAAGCTTCCTTTAACAGTTTTAGTTTCAGATTTCTAAAAAAAGCAATAACGCTCCGGATTTTAAGGTGATAACCTAATCAAAGAAAACGTAATAAAGCTATCAGGAAGCTTAAACGCGTTAGGTAAGATTAAACTATTACACCGTCGTATTGAAATGGTTAAATTAAGTCAAAAGTATCTTGGTGTAATCGTCGACGAGAAACTGACATGCAAAGACGACTAAATGGTTGTGTTGTGCTATATGCAAATACGTTGGTGTAATATGCAAAGTTTAGCATTATGTGAGTAACCAAACCATTCGCCTGCTATATCGTAGTAGCCTAATGAATTCACAAGTGCAATACGGAATTATTGCCTGAGGAAGAGCAGTTTCATGTCATCGACAGCCAATGACGGTAGATTTGAACACATCCGGAATGGCGACTTTTTGAAGTTATGCGTATTTGTAAAACGCAAAAAATTCTGCAACTAAAAGATACTTACACTCTTGAAGTGGGCAAATTCATGTTTAAATCCAGTAAATCACAGCTACCGACTACATTTAACGATTATTTTAAGCTCATCACAGACGTTCATCAAAGAAAACTAAAACTCGGCAATTTGCATTACCGAAGACATTGCATCCATCTCTTGCTAATTTGTTTTCGTTACGCTCACTACAAATCGATCGATCGTGTTTTCTGAATTAGAAAATTGTGTTATGTAGTGGGGTGTCTTTGGCCTCTAACCGCATTTCGATTATATTGTAAATCGCGTATGTATCGAGCAGTGATCAAATTTTCGTTCCAGTGCATGAGTCACCAGAACGGCTGAAACTCCATTTCCCGAACGAACGATTGCACGCCGCGTTTTCAACATCCTAAGTTTTGTGACGCACATGGTAGCACTGAATGAATGAGTATTGCTACACTGCACTGCTCCACAACTGTAGTGACGCATTTCGACCTCCAGCGATCACCAATGTCCAACGTATATCAATCTCGCTAAAAATGCAAACATTATATGTGGCAAAGTTAAGCCAATGTCGAGGTCTTCAGTCCAAATGACCACTGGTCCTTCGCAGCTTCCCCCCATACACTTTATGAATCGGTCTACTTGTTTTTTTCCCTGAGACATTTCGGTCATTTCTCCTGTAAGAGTATCAAAACTCGCCACAACAGTATTCACTAGCCTATCTTTTCGGACATCGNAACCGAATTGACTTAACTTGTTTCGGTCATTTCAGAAAAAAATCGGTCTATGACCGAAAAAAAGCAGAGCCACAATCTCGCCTCGTGTTCTTCCATCTCTTTACGTGCTCCTTATTAGCGTCATGTGTAGGCGACAGTACTCTACTGCGTGTGGGTTTGAAGACGTTTCACAAAATAATAAACACAAAATGCTAACATTTTGGTTTTTGAGTTAGTAGATTTTCTGTTTATCTTCGTCGTTATAACATAAACCAACCTGAAGAATGGAGCGTCAAACAAACAGTGGTGGAACTTTCCTAGTGGTTGCGTTCTTAAAACATTGTTTCTCAGTCTTGACTCTTGTGTCAACAATTTTCGGTCCAACAACTGTCCCAATCACGCAAATTATCAAACAAGGACAATTTGTCACCGTAGGGATAATCGCACTGTGGCAATTGGGCGTGACGAAACAAGAAAATTGATGTTCAATAACATAGCGCGTTGTGGCGACCACAGAATTTAGTCGACAAAAATAACGATTTCGAAGTTTATAAATTTCCACTTTTAATCCTTATCTCACACTTTTTCGCCCAGTCCCGGTCTTGAATTACTTTGTATGCTTCGTGTTTTGCACTTCGGCTCATGTTTCCTGGTTTCGATCTCAGCCTTCACAAACTTGGCTATTTTGACCTTGGTGCTGGCTGCATGTTACCAACATTGGATAAAACTCGAAAATAGTAATGAAAGTGCTTACTTGCTGATGAAAGCTGGAATATGAGGGTACCTGGATTCCGTCTGAAACACAAAAAAAACACGTTAACACCGTTCTGGGACATTTGGTTGAGTACAAATTCAGCAACATGTTAGTAGTCCTGATTGCTCTGCTACGTGACATCTGACAACAATGGGATTTCGGCCTAGCAGTAAAACAGCCTGGGCAACGACACTGTGATGTTTCTACTGAATCGTCAATTCATGCGGGTGTTACATTGCCACATCGCTATGCAAGCAATAGGTCGCATTGGCCGACTGTGATACCCTTGCACCGTATTTCGTCAGGGAAATCGTAACACGTCACACGGAAAAAACACTCCGAATAGCGAGGGCGAAAAATAGCAACACGAACCTGTTCCGAATTGTGCAGGAGGCTTGATACCACCATCGGGTTCCAAGGCATTGTGATGCATGTGGTTCAGCCGGCCGAGCCAACCGCACCTCATCTCAATATCCTGAAACGCATGTTTAAAGGAGCAAACGGCCAACAATAAAAATCCTCTGAAGGGACAGAAAACTTGTGCCCGTCTTTGCACCAGAGGTGGGACCGGATCCGGAGTGCCGGAGTCGACTCCAGCAGGATTCTGCGTTTTTTTTTCGGACGCGGATCCGGACCCGGAGTCAAAATTTTGTGAAAAACCGGAGCCGGATCAGGAGTCACTTTTCAGTTTCGGCAGTAACAGGAGTCTTTGTGGTCATTTCTTGAGTAAAAACATGGGTAAATTTCTATTGGATCGATGATGGTAGTCGGAGTCTGAACAGGAGTCGGATTCTCAAATTTGAAAACTTGCCGGACCCGGATTCAAAAATTTTGGAACAGGAGCGGAGTCTGAAAAAGTGACCACCTCCGGCCACCTCTACTTCGCACTAACCTGAGGATATGGTCGACGAGGGTCACCGGGAGACCAGTTCAAGGGGGCAGCAGTAGAGCAAGATGCACTAATCTTGTGAGCATACTTTATGACTTCCTCAGAAAAAACAGAGCCTAAAAAGGCAGCAGTGATATATAATAAAATTTCACGAAAATCAGCCTCAAAAATGCAAAAATGCAATAAACAAACCTTGATTGGCCCGGTCAAAACTTTTTAACTTCTCTTTCGCATGGTATAGTGACTGAGCCAAGAGATTTTCAGCGCTTTTTAAATGCTTCTGAAGGGAGCTGATAGCCTGTTCCAAAAATATCATAAATCACTCTTCCACATAAAGCTCAAAAGAATTTACAAATCAACATCCCAAAACGACATCAAACGGCTTATAGACGAGTTAGATGAAAAGCGCTGCGGCCAAAAAAACGTCAATCTTATTTTCAATCGGCTACAGCTAGCAGATATGTGGGTGGGCGCAAGGGAAAGGTTCACGCGTGGTGCTGCCATTGGCCTGCCACCAGTGCGCATGTAGTTGCGCGAACACCAGAGAATACAAACGGAGATGGCGTCGCACACAACTCTTGACACTTCGACGGAAGCACCAAAGCGAGCATGACAAAAATGAACTGTAATTAATAATAATTTGAAAAGTGCGCGCATGTTCAAAGTCTTTTTGCGCCCCAACTATTTTTTTCAGCGCTGCTCACTTCTTCAAGGATTTCAACAAAACACAGATCTGAACTGCAAAACTTGCCGATCTTTTTTTAATAAGCGTTTGCGGCAACGCCAATCAAGTTGCGGTCAATTTTCAGTCACAGCACGTGGCAACACATGAGCTCTAGTAAATTGCAATGAAGTCCCATAGCTAGCCCACCAGAATGTTTGCTAGTTGCCAAGACAAAAGTAACCGAAACGATATTCACAAATTCATGGCTTAACAGCATTTTAAGGATGACCTTCTGCTAATTAACATCATTTTATAAAGAGCACAGCGCACGTTTTGATCATAATACCTTTGCAAGGAATTTGCTTTTACTGTGCGTTTTGCATATAATAACATTTTTGCTTTATGAACTAGGCTTAGTTAAATACAGTATATTGTAAAATCATACGCTTGTTAAGCAAACAAAGCTAAAATGTATATTATTTTCAAAAAATAACAAACATAACAAATTGGACATTCGAATCTTGGCCATGCATACTGTAACACAAAGGAGTGCAAAGTATTTATCTCAAATAGGGGTCTCCAGACATTTTTGTCATGGGGCCACATAAGCTATTAAGCAACTGTTCAAGGACCAGACATCTTATGTAATGTGATTGTTGCGGATATGTTACATTCTACCAAATCACCACATTTTCATAAATATATAATTTTTTTTATCATTGACGAAATGGTTTCGCCCGGCAGATTTGGCCCGCGGGGCATAGTTTGTAGACCCATGATCTAGATTCCAGAGCAATACCATTGACAGTACAACTTGCCTTTTTTAATTGCTGTTCTTTTTGCTACTCATGTTGTTTCGTAGCATTTGCCACCAAGTTTCAAATCAAGCAGATAAATTAACTGTTCTGGCGATTATTTTATTATTAGCCGACGTTTCGCCCACCTATTCAAGTGGGCTTCTTCAGGGCAATGTCATACTGCTCATTGTTTTTTGTTATTAGTAAGGTGCACGTTATATGTGGTTAAAACATATCTCCTGAAAAAAAACGCAGTACTACATAATAGAGCTCGACCGACGTATCGGCATGCCGATATATATCGGCCGATATGACGATGTTGCTGATGTATCGTATTCGTATCGGCAAAATTTCGCCGATATATATCCGCAATATTTGCTCATAAAAGTGTTACGCTGTTGCTCTGCATGGAGTGTTCGCAAACCCGAGTTGCTACTTCGTCTCTGACCCTGATTGATTAACGCAAATGCTCTGCCCAGTTCCTAGCGCAGAGCCTTCATGCATGTGGGGCCACTGTACAATAGTCCCGACAAAACGCTCTATGACGTAACATTTGCTCGCAGGTTTTCGTGTGGTAAGCAGATTATTGTCTGCAAACAAACTAGGTTACGTGCTGTTGTGCTGGTTGCAGTGTTGCCAACCTTGCGGTTTTCCCGCGAATTTGGGCTTGTTTTTTGCGGAGTTGCGTTTTTTTGAAGACGTGCGGGTTGCTTGTTTTTGGGCTTGTTTTAATTGAAATTTGCTTGTTTTTTTTGCAGATTTCTGTTTTGAGGATTGCTTTTTTTTTCGAATGTTATGGCACTTTTGCTGTTTCAATTTACTGCCAAAGGCATATTGGGCGTATTTTTGTGAAAATTTGCTCATTTTGGGCTTCTTTTTTCGGATTTGCCACCCTGATTTTGTATTTGATTTTCTTGCTGATTTTTCGCTTTGCTGATTTTTCCTGGCAACGCATTTTGGGCTTGTTTTTCGGTTAAATTACTTACTTTTGACTTGTTTTTCAAATTTACTTGCTTGTTTTTGCTGGTTGGCTGTTCTATCAAACCGTCTAGGCTAGGCAGCCTTGCTTTCGGCGTGCATCAAAAAAGTGCCAACGTCACAGCGGTCAGTGATCCAGGTTTGCGCAGAACTCAATGTTGTACGGTTTTTCATCGTGAAGCGGTGGTTTTAATGCGTCACGCATTGTATTTTACGTACTCATAAGATCTGAGCGCAGACACAGATGTCTTCACAGTGAGTAGACTTTCCTGTTTGTGCATTTGTTGATTCAAAGTTAGACTACTGTGTGTCCTAGAAATGGACCGCAGTACACACGGCGGATGAAACCATCTATTAGAGCACATTTGACCTTCAGTCAAACACAGTTGGTTGAACTGGTCACGTGACAAGTAGGCTACAATACGTACAGAGACAAGGGTTTAGCCTACAGTTTGCACAATGAAAACAAGATGCTGACAGCTTGCCAGCACTGAAACCATGTCATTACTTGTCTATCAGACTGAGCCATTTACAGACATCACAGTGAACTTGAAACAGTCATGCTGTCCAAACTTGTCATGTGACCAGTTCAGCCAATCATGTTCGGCTGGCGGCAAAACAGCTTCACGAGTGTATATTTTGCCTCATAAGGCAAAATAAACACTGCCTGTTCTTGACTTATCACCATCACAATCTGCTCTTTCATAATTGTCACTTGTGTTATTATATATTTTGTTTATGTGATCTGATGAAAAAAAATGCACTGCATTGCGTTACAGCTGTAGTTTGAGTAATGCAAAAATACCAGTATCAGCATCGGTAATGAAAAACATCTGTATTGGCCCAAAAGAACTTAATCAGTCGAGCTCTACCATAAATATCAACGACTTTGAGTGATGCTTGGACCACCATTCTTTCTGCTGTTGACCTTTAATGATCATTGTATGGGCAAACCGTTTCATCAACAAACTGAGTTACTTTGTTTATTTAACATATTTAATTTTCACCAGGTTATGCAATCACCCACTAGATGTGCTAATATTGTTGAATGGTTTGTCATTAACAACTTTCGCCTAGTCATAAATTCTGATGTTTTACCTCCTTTAGGAAATCTTGACCACTCTCCCATCTTTTTAGAATTAAATTT
>JGI24159J19872_10003485_pt1 | contig 19629 bp, 14 predicted proteins | sample Ectturendosymbi4_FD_19872 | JGI IMG/M metagenome (IMG submission 19872) | reverse complement strand
TGCCGCAATTCAAACATTGAACGGGAGTTTCCAATCGCGACATAACTCTTCTGGCCATAACTATTTGCATACAACTCTGCTGTTAGGAATTATAAACGACGGGAGATAAAAAACAGATATTTCTTTTTTGTAACATAGTTGTGAATGTTGTAACGCCAAAAAAACATCAGCAGACCGGAGTAAAGTCAAACGTTCCAGAAATTTTTAACAGATAGTTCCAAAAGAAAAGCAGTCATGATATTCTAAATATGCAAAAACAAAGCCGGTAGCATACAACTTCCAAATGAAGGGAGTATCGCTCTTTCACGATTTTCTGGAATAGTGATGCACTATCTAAAACGAATAATTTCCTAAAAATGCGATTCGGTCAACGAGGCCAAAAAATAAAAGCCTAGGCGTCAAAACAGCGGAACAAACTTTTTGTTCAACAGCAAAACGGATGGATTGACGAAAGCTTGCAGCAAGACACACTACCTTCATAATTCCAAATGAAAACGACAAACACTTGGAAGATTAAGTTATCAGTGAATGTCAAGGGCAGGATATGTAGAGCAGTACATCTCACTGCGTGACCACAGAACATTTGATCAAACAAACAAGTTTTACCATTTCGGGAACAAATTTAAAAACCCATTTTTCGGGTAGCTGAGAAAACTGGCAAAGCCCTCGTTTTTTCTGGTTTTGAAATAAATGTGATTTTGCGCGATGAAGGCTCAGTATCATTTTGCAATTACTGCGTGGTGTATTAGTAAATTATTAAATAAGTTAGCAAAATTTGTAATGATCTTTATACTATTAATGCATGAAAATCAAAGCATCGATACTCTCATCATTTAGTCTGGTTTCTGAGTTGTGACCAATGGTACCATTGCTAAAAAAAACCTCTGGATCCGTTGACGTCGGCTTATTGTAAATAAGGCATGGTGCATTTTTAAGGCTATCGGCCTTGTTTAATGCCTCAAAGACTCCTTTATCTTGTTCCGGAATAGTTGTGGTATTCACATCACACTCATGGATAACATGCATTCTTTGCTTTCAAATGACTGGCCAAAATTTGTTCTGAAATTACCTGTTTTAAAATCAGTCAGTTTATTGACGGGGAAACTAGTTCGCGTTTTCCAACGCATCAGTCCTTATTTACTTGCCGCCATCTTTGTGGTCTCTATGAAAACTAGATACGCTTGCAAGTTTTAATCGTCGCAGAAGAATGAAAGCAGAAAGCAGGCAGATTCCTCAGAAGCTTGCCGCAAGGCTAAAGTTTGTTTACTGTACCTGTTTTTAGTATCACAGAACACAAGCTGCTTTTGTGTTCGATGGGGCTTTTTGTACAAGACGTGGCACCATTGCTTTTTTTGATTACTAACGTCTTGAAACTGAATGTCTGCCATGCTTGCACGATTAAAGATATTGCTAAACTAGCTTCTGAAGAAAAAGCACTTAATTATTCCAGAGCGTTATTGCACACAGAAAATGAACGAATTGCTTCTGCAAAGAATTACTGCCTGCAAATTAACTACTTTAACTAGTAACTACCAGGGCTGCGGTGCCGGCGTAAAAATGACACAGCTCCGGCGCTAGTCTTTTCATTAACATGGCTCCCGCTCCGGCTTCTGTTCGTTTTCACATATTGATATACGCAATTGTCTTTGTGTCCCTCAAGTTGAATTATAACAAGCACGTAAGACTAATAGAATATACCAAACTTTCTGGTAGTATTTTACAAGCAGCGCTCCTGCGATGCGGAAATCAGCTAAAAAACAACAACCACAGGTTCAGACGATTCAGAGAACAGTTAGAAACGTAAGTCAAGGTAACACAAAACATGCAAAACATATCGTTTGTTGACATCGTGTGTTTGTTGATGCTTCTTCAGGAGAAATGTGCTTTGGAAGACTTCTGGACACAATCACTTAATTTACAAACAGACACGAAGTCCATAAGACAAACACACATGTCTGCACAACGCAGGTTGATAAAAACAGACAAAACAAAACGTTTTACAACGGCGTTGGAGGCTGAATCACAGGGTTAGACACTTTTCTAACAGAACGTTTTGCAACGGCGTTGGAGGCAAAACTACAGGGTTACAAACACATTGTCGTGCACTCGCCTGCGAATCCCACTACACACTTTTTACGGAAAACCAGGCTTTAATAAGACCTCACCTTTGGGAAGAGGTTTTACCCGAAGCGCTGCACTCGGTGAGAACACTGCTTTCCACATCAACACTACACCGCACGAGCGGTGTCTTTAGTGAATTAAATTGTCGTGCACTCACCTGCGAACCCCACTGAACATTATTTACGGAAAACCAGGCTTTAATTCGCTAAACACACCGCTCAATCATGGAGCGTCCTGCACGAAAAGATACAATGAGCAAGAGACCAAAGAAACTCTGAAACAAACACAACAGCGTAACTTATCGAATGCTTCCCAGGACGGGCAAGTTGCACTAAAAGAACACTTTGCAGTATGGCAATAAGAAACCGCAAGCACAACACAACAGCCGCGGGGCGAACACAGAGGCACAATCAAAGGATTGCAAGATTGCGGGCGCCACTACGTGACAAGACAAGGTAATCATACATTCACCACACCCATTCTTGACACTCTTGTTCGCTAACTCGTAACGCTTGATACAACCCTACTGCAGAGTACGACGCTAATTCCTAAACTGGTCGAGGCCAACTAAAGTACGAATTCGTTGTGGCATTACTCGCCCTCAAACGAACAAACATTGCAATGTCCAAGCACTCAGTCACAACTCAAACCGCATTTCAGTTCAATGTTGCTATCGTGCTTTTCCATGTGTTTCTTCATAGATTCATTTATGGCAAAAGTTTCTTGGAACACAGAACACTGATATGGTTTTTCTCCAGTATGAAGGCGCATGTGGCGCTTTAGGGCGTACTGGTTCGACAGTGCTTTGTCGCAAACAGAGCATCGGCAACGTTTTTCACCAGTGTGTGTATTCATATGCCTCTTTAGCGTGATTTTCCTGCAAAAGCTTTTCGAACATTGGGAGCAGCTGTGAGGTTTCTCTTCAGAGTGAGTTTGCAAGTGTATTTTCATATGACGATTGGCAACAAAATGTTTGCCGCACTTCGGACATTTGTAAGGTTTCTCTCCTGTATGCATTCCTGTATGCAGCTTCAGTGTTTTGCTTTCACCAAACGACTTGTCACAAATCGAACAACGGAAGGGTTTTTCTGTGTGGATGCGAATGTGTGTTTTCAAATTCCCAGAACAACTGAAACGTTTCGAGCAATGTGGACATGGATATGGTTTTTCGCCGGTATGAAGACGAATGTGGCATTTTAGCGCATACTGGCTGGACAGTACTTTGTCGCAAACAGAACATCGGCAACGATTTTTACCAGTGTGTATTTGCATGTGTCTCTTTAACCCAATTTGGCTGCTAAAGCTTTTCGAACATTGGGAGCAGGCATGAGATCTCTCTTTAGAGTGAGTTTCTAAGTGCGTTTTCATTTGACCGTTCCCAGCAAACCCTTTGTCGCACTTCGGACATTTGTAAGGCTTTTCTCCTGTGTGCATGCTTGTATGCAGCTTCAGTGTTTTCCTTTCAGCAAACGACCTGTTACAAACCGAACAATGGAAAGGTTTTTCGCCTGTGTGGATGCGAATGTGTGCTTTTAAATGACTTTGAACAGCAAAACGCTTGTCACAATTCGGACATTTGTAAGGCTTCTCACCTGTGTGCATTCTTGTATGCAGCTTCAGAGATTGACTTGCAGCAAACGACTTGTCACAAATAGAACAACGGTAAGGTTTTTCGCCTGTGTGGATGCGAATGTGTGTTTTCAAATTCCCAGAACGACTGAAACGTTTCGAGCAATGCGGACATGGATATGGTTTTCCACCAGTGTGAGTCCGTTTGTGCTGTTTCAATTCACTATTATGCCTGAAGCTCTTGCCACATTCTTCACAACTGTGAGATTTTACATTAGTGTGAATTTTTTTGTGCCGTTTCACGCACCCTGGAGTTTTAAACTTTTTACCACACTGATCGCATTCGTGATTTTTATCAGAAATGTGGGTTACCATGTGATTCTTTAACATATCATTACTTCTGAAGCATTTTGAACATTGCGAGCAAGGAAATGGTTGTTCGCCGGTGTGTATTAGCATGTGAGCTTGCAAAGACCTTTTAACAGCATATTTTCGATCGCACTGGTTACATTGGTACGGCTTCCCTCCATGATGTGCACTGATATGAAGTTTCAGAGTCTTGCTTTCAGCAAAAGACTTATCGCAATTTAAACAGTGGAAAGGTTTCTCACCAGTGTGCGTTCGATGATGAATAGCCAAGCCAGAAGAGTTGGAGAAACGTTTTTCACAGTATATGCAAAAGAAAGGTTTTTCTTCTGTATGTGTTCTAACATGCTGTGACAGGCGAGAGGCACAGGCAAACGTTTTTGAACAATGCGGACAAGATAGCAGCGATTTCTTCACTCTGTGACTTTGTTCATGTTTTCTGAGAGTATTTGGATCGGAAAAATACAAACCGCATTGTTTACATTCGCAACGTGTGTTGGAATGTGACACTTCGTGTTTCTTCGAAGAACCTGAGTTTTGAAACGCTTCGCCCTGAGTTTCGTCGTTGGCTTCAGCTTCACAGGCAAACTTTTCCACATGCTCCAACTTCTTTTCTTCAGTGTCAAACTCAGTCCTGCAGCGAGAACACTGATGATGTCGTTTGGCTTGCATCTCTTGCTTTTGGATGCGCGGTTCGTCAGATTGTGTACATTCTATGATGTCTTGCACTGTTTCCTTCTTTGAATTTCGAAAAAAAGATGCTTCATTGGTTTTCCGATCTTTGCATGAAATTCCTATTGAACAAGGATAAATTGGTTTGTAAGTCCATTTCAACAAAAACAAAAAATGTTTAATGAAAGATGACGAAATTAGTAACAATGAATTCTCTAGATTTTCTGTAACCTTTCGAGAAATTAGCCGACTATGCTCTGCTTTCGTCTTTTTACGATGATTCAAACTTGCGCATATCTATATTCAAATAAGCATTCTCCCAATGGGCATAAGCAAGGAATGGATCTGCAAATTTTCAAAATCTATTTCAGGTAATATTACGCATCCTCAGTCCTAAAATTTGCAAGCAAGCTTACGGGTGAAAAATGGAAAGGCTGAAGTATGAGCAGGGAAACCATCTTATTTTTTTTGTTTTTTTTTCGCTGAAACAATTTCTTCTGAACAACGATATGACTATTCCATTCTGATTTTGACAACATTTGCAAAATGTTTGTAATGAGTGCTATATTTGACCGATGTCCGCGGTTTGATATTGGTAAGCTTTGAGGGATGCGAGATTCGAAATTATTTTTTAGCGCAATCACTGGAAATGTGAGCGCTGATATATGTACTGTATTATAAGCAGTAATTATGCTCAACGCTTGCAGACAGGTCTGCGTCACCGCGATAGAAATGCGACAATTATGTCGAGGAAGTGGAAGATAATCTTGCAACTTAAATGTTGCTTTGTGATAAGGGAACAGCAATAATACAAACAAGGTTTTTGCTTTTCTTGGCCGTTAAACAATCGGTTTGGCGTTTTTCTGGCCTCTTTTTAGTACTGTTTGACGTAGCATAGGGAGCTTGGGGACTCCGGTATGAGCCTTCTGAGGAGCGGCAAGTTTTTCATAAAAATTAATTTTTAAAAGCAGCTTCAAATTTTTTCGGTGTTTGTGTTTAGAAGCCTTAGTGCTGTAGTATAAAAAACTGGAAAATGTGGTTATAGAGTGAGCAATTTGATAACATGTTTCCTGAAAAGACCAGGCAACATCCAGTGTGATATGGCTTTCTGTAATTCGACGAGTTTTCTGCAATGTGACCGTACACCTGCATGATACTAATTTTCTGGTTTCCCGCTGTGGTCTTCTGTTATGCTACGATGTATGTTTATGACGATTCAACTGCACTTGAGCCACGCTCAAGTTGAATGTGAGACTAGGTTTCTGCGGCTTGGCAGCTACAGGCCACCATACGATGTTGATTTCTCAGCCAAAGAAATATAGTAACTTTCCTTTCTGGCCATCCCTCTGGTGAAACTCAGGTGCTTATCTCGGAACTGTGTCTTTCACTCACACTAAGCGGCGCGGAGTTAGTGTTTAACTCTACAAATAAAGATAACATTTCTGTTTGAATATCCAGTTCATGCGATACCGTACTATGTTTTTCACGTATCAATGGCTTTGGTTTGTGTTTCTGGAATCTTATGAGAAAACGCGGTCATAGCGCTTAACTGATATACAATTAGTCGGAGTAATATATATTAACTCTGCGAAGTAGTGTGCGATTGCAAAGCCATCCAGAGTGAATGAAACAAACAACGAATTTGCAAAAAGTCGACAACAAGCAACTGCAACACATTAAGCATGTGGGCTAGAGTGAGAACATGCATATCCGTGAGTACCGGTAAATCTTGCGCAATGTCGCTTAAAAGAAAGCGTTTTCCATCTAATGCTGCAAAATAATGTTGCACCAAATATTGGCCAAAAATTGTCAAGTAATGAGTGACTGTAGCGAACAATTTAGTGTTGGACTCAGTGTCAACTGCACTCTGTTCATCGTAATCCCTCCTGTGGCGGATGTACACATGATGCTGAAGAGAAAGCCAAAAGAGAGCTTGGTCGGCAAAACGTAATTAGGGAAAGACTGAGAGTCATCTTTACCTTTTGATAAAGTAAAAAAATTAATAAAATGTAAACCGCCCGCACAAAATGATGAAAAAAACTTTACAAGTCGCGGCTTACAATCGAATATATACCGTAAATTGTGCTTTATTTTGCGATTCATCACTGCTTATTATGATTGCAAAAGATGAGAAATCAGATGTTTTCAGCTATTGTGAAAAATCCAAAGGCGACGTTTTTGCTAGAAGCCATACTAAATCTTCAAACAAAGGCCTTTGAATACATCTTGAGATATGTGTTAATGCAAATGTGTGCACCTTAGAAAGAACACAAAAGAGAAGTAATCGACTCTGTGCTTTGGGCTTTTTGCCTTTGGTTTGCCCGAGGGGAGCTGTTAGCTGGAATCGCCAAGACTGCCATAGGAAAAACATGCAATGAGTGTGAAACACTTGATCGATTGGGACTGGACTGCTAAATGCCCGGACACAAATTTGGTTTTCCAAATAGCGCTTTTCTTGATTCCGGTAGTAATAAATAACAAACGCTCACCGGGCATTGACGGCAAAACCAGTGACTGCGTTTCATGAATTGGGTTATATTACCGTAAGCTTGAGTTACGTTTCTGCTAGTAAATGTTTAATATATTAATTATTTAATTTTGTGTACTTGATATATTTCCATTTTCCATTCAACCTGAAGGACACCAAGGCAATGGAAAATGTGTGAAAACGAGCGGAAGTCCGAGCTGGAGCCATGCTGTGCAAAAAGAAAACCATGCTCATGAAAACAAGAGCTCCGGAGCAGTGATATATAATATTTACGACGGCTCCGCTGCCTTGGCGTCTACAACATGAAATCACGAGCCACGACACCTGCAAACTAAAAGCTACCGGTATGTGTTGCCAGATATCTTTTCTTGACGGATCAGAGCCGACGATATTTGAATCCCGTTCTCTCATCCCCAACCCTGCTCGAGTAGCAGTTGTTGATGTTTGAAAACAGTTTTTGATCAAAAAATTGCTTAAACGTTTGTTTGTTCATGCAGAAATTAGGGGAGAGCTAACAAAGTAGTTTAAGTTTGGTACAAATCTAAAAATTAGCGATTGGTCGGTCAATTTAAAACTGCGTCATAAAAGTTTTGCCATAACAATAAAAAATGTTTTTATCCTTTCAAAAACTTGAGCAATTTCAGTCCATACTAGTGAACTAGACTATTCCGTTGCTTGACTAACCAAAAGCACCATGACAAATACTATGTCAGAGGTTGTTATTTATTTCTCTACTTGTATTTTGATTCAGACAACTCTCAAACAAAAGCAAGATTAATTGATAAATGTGCTTGCACAAAAAAAACACGTCCACACAGGCCCATAACCAGCTTGGGACAACAGGGGGGGGGCGAAGCGTTTTCTGAGAGTGGCCCAAATTTTTAAAACTATGTCAAATACTTTCAAACTATGTCCAGCATGTTTTTCCAGGGGGAGCGAAACATTTTCTAGGAGGGACTTCGCCTCCCGTGCGCCCCCACTGGTTATGAGCCTGCGTCCACATCCGACTTTAACTTACCTTTAATATCCATTTTATGTTGGATTACAAATAACACTTCTCTCTGCAATTGCTGTGGAGATGTCTCACACGATGAGCATTCACTTCTGGAAACAAAAGTGGGTTTAATACAAAACTCAACCTCGCTTCCTATATTTTCAAATTTATTCTGGCGAAAATTGAAATATGTAATATTTCGAATTATGACATTATAGTGGACTGGACACATTAGTGCTTTAGTGTTTTGTGCATTCTTAATGCGAATTTCAAGTAGTATTGTATTTGTGATTCAACGCAATATACTTGTTTACGAACAATCCAACAGTTGACACGATAACCTGCAAGCCTACATCACCGCAGTCGGTCGCTATTTCCTGTGGAGCATGTGAACGTACAACGCCTTTGTTCACAGTTATTCTACACTGAACCGTTTAACGTTACGTTGTTCTGACTTCACATTCAAGTGTATTGGAGGTTTTGTTGTATATCTGAATATAATCGAAAGAAGCACTCAACTTGGAGTGCTACTGGAAAGTTATTAACGGAGAAATTGGCGAGACCCTTTGGAGCTATCTCAATACAACTCCAATGCAAAAAGTGCTGGGGAAACATTTTGTGGATTTGTCAAAATGAAAAGCCGTGCAATACTTTAAATTGCACTTCAAATGTAACAACACCAAATAAGGTTGGACGCAGTAATCTGTTTTGAGAATCACCGGAAGTGTTTTCTACAGTGGTCGTTGGGTGAAAACCAGAGGTTCTAAAATTGCCCCAACACCCAATTACATTCAACAAAAAGAGATTTCTGTACAGTGAAAGTTCAATATAACGGGATCGCTACGTCCAAAAAACGACATGGAAAAACGAAATTAATCCTTTTTAAGGTGAAACCTTCCAATTCTTTAAGGCGAAACCTTCTACATAAAAATGTCCAAATTGGGCCCAACGTTCAATTCCATTTATACTCCGTTTTTTCGTTCCTTTCGGAGGTTTCAGGAGAGTTCACCGGCGCCCAGTTCCAGAGGCATAACGAGGGGTACAAAGGGGAACAATTCCCGGGACTGAATCACAGTGGGAGTGCCGAATCACTGCGAGGTGCGCCGAAACGTCCCAACAGCACATTTACTTCCGGATGGCCTCAGCTTCCCACATGGGGGCGCCAAACTTGCTTCTTGCTCCGGGCGCCATCAACCTCGTTACGCACTTGCCCGGTCACGCTTGTTTGCGCTATGAGTCACGAGGCTGCTTTCGCAATGGATGTTGCACTGGAAGAGAGTAGGTAGCAGCTCATGGACTTATTCCTTGGGTATCCGGATAAGAGGCACCTGGAAAAGTGCCACCCGGGCAAGGACAGTTGCCACCCAAGACTACTGCCACCTATGACAATTGTCACCCAGGACAACTGCCACCCGGAAAACTTTCACCTCAGGGGTGAAGTGGGACGGGAACCCGTGGAAACGGCCTTCCAACACTTGTTTGGGGCATAGGAACGCGTTCCTACTTTTTCATGTTTCTTGTGAAATTCAATGAAAGTCAATATTTCGTTAAATACTGATTTAAAAATGAGTTCGAAATGCTGTTGAAAGTGGATAGTTTTTTGGTACGTTTTCGGAATTCTTTTTGCAGCACTGCACACGTGTGCCAACCGGACAACTGCCACCTTGGACAAAGTGTTTTACACATCACATACAAAATACCGAATTCAGTTCGGAATATCGCATTTCGGCACGTATAGGACTTCGCGCGGCACGGCTGTTGAGAACCTCTGTGCCGCGATTTTAATGGTATGGTTTAATCATGCATTTTATGGCTTAATCATGCATTTACTGCTGCAACAAAGTGCAACACACGTCAGTTTTAACGTTGCTGTTGCTGCCATGCAACTCAAAAATCAAACGCTAAGGGAAAGGAATTCACAGAAATTCATTTGAACGGAGGTAAATTGATTTGATGAGTGTGTGGCATGAATACGATGCAATAATGAGGCTGAGAAAGATTGCTGTGAAAAATGTTTCAATGTTCATAAAAAATTAAGTTTTGCACTGACTTGAATCTTTATGAAGACCTAGTGACATCAATACGGCATTGTCCAGGCAGAAGCATTAAAGCTGAAGTGAGCGCTCTTTAAAATGGTCAAAGAACGAGGAAAAGTTTGCAATACACCAGAACCTTGTGACCTTTAAATGTCATTAATGTAACTGAGTGCAAAGAAGTCAGTATGTTTTAGATTGCAGTTGCACAGGTTGCGATCTGGACAGGCTGCAATTACCGTTTTATAGTTTTGGTATGACCCGTCCAGTGATCGAACCCAGCCTACCAATTTTTGTGGCGATCTGACTGTACCACTTAGCCAGGCCATTTGTTTGCGTCTTAATATCGTAATTATTTATTATTAACGTGTAATTCTGGTTCTTTCAGTAGATTTTTTACGCAATATGTCGGCCAGTCCTATCGAAAACTGCAAACGTTTTCATTTTTCGATTTCGAGAGACCCACGTCGTGTTATGATTACCTGGCTTGTAATGGTAAAATATGCGAGTGTAGTATGGAAGTATGTCGATAACATTGTGCACATTGCTTGTTTTTAACTGTTTCATGTATTGTCAGATTTTTTGTTCGTCTTAAATGTTGGTTTGTAGATCAATGCTTTAACAATGCAAAAGTTGATTTTCTGTAAGTGTAATGTGTCGAATTAGTTTGGCGAGTGAAACCTATGAGAGATCATTGCTATGGAAAATAAATCAAAGTTCATAAATTTGCGCTGATAGGGAAGAGGGATATGTTATGGCTTAAGAACTTCAAAAACCACTGGATAAACAGTCCAAAAATTTTTACCGTCAGTTATTTTCCTAGTCCAACACGCGGGTTTTATCTTATGAAACCTAACACAAGCTTTGCACCATCCTTTGTGCCCTACACCAATTTGCCAGAAATAACTTATTGTCTTAGTGTCACTTGTTTGTCAGCTTATGTCTCCAAACCGATCAAAGCTTTCTAAAGAACATGATCAAAACCATACTGTTACCTGTTATCAACAAAGTTGACGTCCGCTTTTTCTTCAAACCCATGACCATCATTTCCCTTTATCTAGGGAACAAATTAGATTACGTAAAAGATTCACTTTTACCAACTTGACTCTTGATTAATTGGATTAAATTTCATATTTTGTAGAATTATACAACACACTATATGTCCATACTTATTCAGATCATTACACATAATTAATTTTCAGTATCTCATAGCTTATATAAATTTGAGCAATATCTGACAAATCACAGCATTGCTGAAAGGTTCTAAAAGCATCACTGACTACAGTTTGCAACTATTTTGAAAACACACAAAAAATAAACGTGTGAATAGTTTATTCTTCTAAAATATTTTCTAATAAATATGTGCATAAAATTCGATATGCTGTCGTGTGCATAGTCAACCCAACCACTCAGCAATTAATGAGAAAAATAATTTCCATGTTTTTCACAATACACAGACTTAGAAGAACTTGACGAACAAATATCTGTGACAAGGTAAGAAATGTTTTGAAAAAGAAACGAAATGTCTTCACCACTGACATGCACCTTCATTTCACGCAACGTTCAGTGAAAAGCTGATTCAGTGACTTTCTTTGACAAAGATTGATGGAACTATCATATACAGTGTCGGCACAAAATGGCAAAACTTTACATTAAATCACCTGTACAGCATCTTCTCTGCTGAAACGCAATTGTTCCGCTGAGAACTCGTTAGATGCAGATGCCTGCCTTCTATTACATGAACTCCACTCCTCATCCTGATTCTCAAGACAATGGGTTTTAACTGAGTGCCACATGACCAGTTTTTGTAAAATCAAAATCGCTAAACGTTTCGTACAAACTTCCGCAATAAAAAGACATCTAGGACAAACAAAAACAAAACACGAATTGCCCCATTGATACCAATCTAGCAAACAAAATTGCAAAGCTTTATCAGCATGAACAAGCTTTCATCAGGGTGTAACGGCCATTGTTTTGGCTTTGTGGGCCATTTTGAGTAAAACCTTACCTGTTACTGCTTTACTGTTTCGCACACCTAAACCGGATTGTTGGACACGGTTCACTTATCACTGGTGAATCAACAAAGCGGGATGCACATAACAAAACTAGTAAATGTGTACCACTTTGCAGCCACAAAATAGTAATAAATGCACTTAATAATACCATCTTACTTCCACATTAGAGACCTTACAGGGATGTGCGCCAAGAATAGCATCCAGTGGTGCAGGAGCTGGGAGTGCAGGGGGTGAAAGTGCACCCCCAAAGATCTTGGTTTATCAAAAATGTGGGCAAAATTTCAAAAAGTGTAGGCAAAGAAGCTTCCACATTTTTAACATTATTAATGAAATTATACTTCTTTTTTATTGAGTGTACAAATTAGATTCCTGCGCGGTGTGGGTGCGGGAACACGCAGAGATACGCGTGCGCGGCGGGCGCGGGTTGAACGTGGTGCGGGGCGGGCGTTTTGTGTATTGTTTTCAAGACTTCCAGTGGTTTTCAAATGAACCACTGAATAAATTGCCACTAGCGACGACACACGTTAAATGAGTTTGTAGTTGTTTTCCGTGACAGGTGCAGATTTGGGACAGACACAGTGCGGGGCGAGTTGGGAGGACCTGCGGAGCGGGTGGGGGCAAAAGTTTCAAATTCCTGCGGGTGCGGGACGGGTTAAAATTTGCGGGTGATGCGAGAGCGGACAAAAAATTTCAACCCGCGCAGGACTCCAGTGCAAATAAAAGTTAATTACCGGTATGTTATAGAAAACACATTTTATACAAATAAAATCAACAAATTGTTGTTGGCAACTTCGTGTTTTATTCCGTGAGGGTTAATGAGTAACTGATTCACTCGAACGTTTGGTGAAAAGAATGCATTTCATTTATGAGCTTTGTGAATTCTACACACATGTAATCGAGCATGCTGCAGAGCACATACTTCATATTAGTAGAGAGTCCATGCCAGGCAAGTACAGAAAAGCTTTTGTTTTTAATATTAAGTACAGTGCTTGGATGAACACATTTTCCAATACTGTTTGTTGCATATAACAATATCTGCAATTGAACAGACAATGTTTTGAGACTCACGACATATAACCATACGTCACAGTCACATATATGTCTTCAGAGAATTAGGCGTACCTCATTCCTCAGCATTCTATTTGATTAAGGGGATAGTGTAGGTAATAACGTAAATACTGTATTAAACAAGCTGATGGCTTTGAAGCCCTAAAATATTCTTCAAATCTGGCAGAGAGTCGAAGATGTTGGAATTCATGTGATTTGATTTCACACCTAGGAAGCGAAATGGCAGATATCACACCTACGAATCAAAGTTGCATTGTGTTACGCTTTCGGAACACTGAAACTATTTCCAAACAGCCATTGCAAATTGCAGAAGTTATGCAATGATGACGACGTTTGATTTACACTAAATTTGATGCATGCCGGAGTTCACCTAAATTCAAGTTCTGTGCGGCGCCACCTACTGGAGACTGGCAGAAATATTAAGAAACCGCTTAAACGTAGCTTCTGACACAAAAAGTGAAAACAAATAATTAGAATTAGCAAAAAGCGTAAATCTTGAACTGTAGGAGACTGGAAGAAAGTGCTGTTATCAGATGAAAGTCATTTTATTCAAGAGAAACACAGCAGAGTTGTCAGGATGAAGAAGGGTGAGCACTCAGCAGTTAAATCCGGCCTATTCAATAAGGTAGTGAAGCACAGGCTAAATAAGTTGTTCTGAAAAAGTTTTAGCGTTTCTAAAGTAGGTTGACTTATGGCAATTGAAGGTATAATGAATGTATACATATACACTGATGAAATTGAAGGGAAAGTCATTCCAGACATGTGAATGTGAAAAGTCATTCCAGATATCTATTTGAATAAGGACTGATGATGCGTTAAAAAACGTAACTAGTTTCCCTGTCAAATATACTGTGATCGATTTACTTGCCGCCATCTTTCTGGCATATAACTGTGGAAAAGTAAATATACTAGCAAGTTTTAAGCATCGCAGAAGTGTGAAAGTAGAAAGCAGACAGATTCCTCACAAACTAACGTTTGTTTTGTTGTCCAGATATGTGAAGGGCCTGATGGTGGAGGAAAATTCCAACAGAATTATGCCTCGTGTCTTTCATCTAAAAAAGTGAAGACAGTTTCAGGAAACAAAAATGAAATGTGTTGGATTGGCCTGGAAACTCATCAGATAATAACCCCATTGCGAATTTTTGATCAGTAGCAAAATCTCGGTTACAAAAATTGCATTGCACCATCACAATCAAGCTAATAGAGGCCAGAGCTGATCTGATAGTGCTTTCGTACTACCAAATCCTATCCTGTTTTTAAATAATGATATTCGTATCCGATTCTTGTTGTGGTGGCAACAATCACTCTGGTCGCGACTTCTCAATACTTTTCGCAGTATGCTACACATACTGGCTTTGTGAGCCATGTTGATAAGTGAATGTCAAATTATTTCTCCTTCCTACATTGTAACATCCGGTCTTTGTATAAAAATATAGACAGGCTTAAAGAAATCGTATCTCCATCCATGTCCAAAACCACCAGATATTATACCGCTGTCGGAAACAAGAACTAGGGAAAGTTCAGTTATTATACCACTTCCAGACTATGATTTCATTAACGAAAATTCTCAAACACAAACTGGAGGCCTAGGACCCTACAAAAAATAATTTGAATTATCTTCAAGAACGTGATCTCCAGTTGAAAATGTGTGGAAATGAAAACGTATAGTTTGAGTTGTTAGGAAGTAAAAAATGTCAGAAAATAATTGTCGGAATTGTGTGCACACACCCTTGATACAACATAGATGAGTCTTCTTAATCATTTTCTGAAACTACAGCAAAACTAGCCAAAAATAACTGTGAGTGTTACCTGCTAGGTTATATTAACATAAATCTAGAAATGTACCAAATAATAACAGAATACAACAATACTTAGAAACTCTATGCAGTCTTGGCTGCTACCCTGTTATGAACAAACCAATCAGAGTGGCAAATGAAACAGAGTCATGTAGGTATTGACCATATACATATACTGTATAAACGATTTATCCGCTTGAATAAAGGCCTAAGTATGCTGCATGATATTAACGATCACTATCCAATTTATTTGACCGTGAGTAAAGCTCGATGAAAGAGATGTCAAACAAAGATTGTTTGGAGATACCCTTAATGTAGATATTACTGATTTTGACCGAGATCTGTACGAAACTTTAGATTCGTTGCAGAAGCGATACTGAGAATGGAATGTTAATGAAAAATGTGATTTTATTGTAAGGTCCACAAGAGGTCTTGCTGATACACACATGCACGTTAGAAAATATACTAGAAGCAGATGTGTAGAGATGTGGGAACGCCGTTCCCACGCGTTCCCACACCTGTTTGCACTTAAAACAGGAACATTCAATGTGGAAATTCTTGAAGGGGAACGCTCACTTTATTCGAACTAATTGGTGCAGTCTTCCTTTTTATTTAGTATGGCAAAGGCGTTCCCACGCCTCTTTTGTTAGCACTACACCCTTGACCAGAAGGGAATACAAATTATAACCACGGATAGCACAGCGGCGGATCCAGGGGGGCGATCGCCCCCCTCCCTAAAACCTAAGAAAATAGCTTTATTCACTATGATTTTGAACATTTCGGACAACAGCATTCGCGATAGGCCAATAAGGCTATTTTGCCTTTAATTGTTTTGTCACAGCAGTGTTGTGAAGTATACTTCATTTCTCTTACAATAGTGAACCCGGAATGATATTTGTCCATCAAATTTTACTGAAATCGCCCCGCCCCCCCCCTTTACTGGCTGTATCCGACCTTGGGATAGCACAAAGGATAATTTCTTCTATCAAACATAGAGACTACTTATTTCACATTTGCAAAAGATCAAAACAACTAACGGATTTCGAAAGTTACAAAAAATTCCGAAACCATCTCACTCAACATGTCAATGAATTAGCTAAGCGCAAATACTACGAAGACCAATTTGCTCAAAACAGCAGAAACTGAAAGAGAACTTGGACCGTAATTAATGATATTTTTGACAAAAGCAAAACATCCACCTTTCTCCAAAGGCTAAAAGTTGATGGACGAGTTTACTCATCTGCAAAATTAATTACAGATGCATTAAGTAATAGTTTTGTGTCACTTCGGCACGGGCGATTTTTACTCCTACTGGCCCGTCTAAAACTACTGATGCAAATATATAAATACCTTCTTCCACGCCAAGTTTCTTCTATATTTTTATCACCAACCACCCCTGATAAATTAGTCACGCTCATTAACGAATTAGACTCTGAAAAGTCATGTGGACACGATGATATTCCGGTGCGCGTTTGAAATTGACAAAATTCTTACGTGCACCTCTTCTACCAAATGTTTTAAAGAAACGCATAAATGATGGCGCTTTTCCGTACAATCTAAGAATTGCTAAAGTAGTACCGATTTTTAAGTCGCGAGATAGCGAAATCCCTACTAATTACAGACCACTATCGATATTAACATATCTGTCAAAAATTTTTGAAAAAGTGCTGCACACAAGGCTGAACGATTATTTCATTAAAAACAACTTGCTGAGTCAGCAACAATACGGTTTTCGCAATAGCCATTACGTATCCCTGGATATTGCAGACTTGTACGAAAACCTTCTCCAAACCTCGATAAAAACTTATATCTCATGCGGTCCTCTTAGATCTAACAAAAGCATTTGGCTCAGTGAATCGCTCCATATTGCTGACAAAATTTGAGCAATGTGTAAGAGGAAACACGTTTAAATTAATACAGTCGCATCTCTCGAACAGAAAACAGTACGTGCAGGAGGGAAACACAAAACATCTTAAAACCAATTATTTCTGGGGTCCCCAGGCTTGATTTTAGTCCCTATGGTCTTTTCATTATTCATGAATGACTTACCAAATTCAGGTTTTATGAAAACTATACCTTTGCTAATGATACAGTTTTAGTTCAGAGCGACAATAATCACGGAAAATTACAAAACTCACCGTGAAATGACAAAGGTAATGGATTGGCGAACCGCAAACAAACTGTAACTAAATATTTTCAAAAGAAAATATATGTTAATTACAACTAAACATGTAGGCATAGAATCCTTAGCAATAAACGCAAACGGTTAACGGATTGACAGAACTTTGATTTACAAGTACGTCGGTTGAATTGTGGATGAAAAACGGACTTGGAAAGAGTATTGTAAACACCTGTGTTGTACTGTATCCAAACATGTTGGTGCAATATATAAACTTAAACATTAATCAGGCATTACGTATGTTGTATGACAGCTTAATAAACTCACAAGCACAGTATGGGATAATTGCCTGGGGAAGAGCAGCTTCTTGTCAGTTACAGCCAGTATTGGTTGTTTTAGATCGCGGCATAAGACGTTCAAACACAAATAAACTTGTAACAAGCAATACTACTACATTTATAAAACGAAGAAAACTCTCCAGCTAAAAGATATATATAACCTTAAATTGAGCAATTCATGTAAAAGTATACTAACTCACAGCTACAGGCAACATTTATCAATTATTTTAAACTCATTATAGATGTTCATCCGCATAATCCCAGACAAATCACAACACCACAATTTGATTTAACACAAGCACGTTCAAACTCAGGCGCTAAAATGATAAAGTTCAGTGCAATCGAAATCTGGTCAAAAATTAATAATAAAAAATAACCGTGTTTGGCACGTTTTTCAGCGGAATACAAAAATATGTGTTACTCAGGTACTGGAAACATTATTTGTGTTCTTTTTATTGGTGGACCGATACATAAAACAGGTGCACTGATCTTACTATTTAACGATGTTACAATGGAAATGGTTGAATCAAGAAGTATCGCTGCTATATCTTACTTAGTTTGACTTCTGGTGTGTTCAATAAAATTGGTCGCATCAAACCTTTGTATGAAGCAGTAAGATGCCATTAGTCTACGAGTGTAAAGCAAACTATATGTGCCTATCGAAGTGGTTCTCAAATCGTTGCGATGCCTTTGGAAAAGTTTGCTTACGACGCACTAGATATAAGATGTTACGACGCACTAGATATAAGATGTTAATAAAGACACATATTATCAAAGTTTCCTATAGGTAATTGATGAAAGCACGATAAAAACGACCCTTTGATTTATACATTTATTCAAATAAAAGTAAAGCACTGAGAACTTTCAGACACGTTTGTTATATCTTCCTTCCACAACGATAGCTTTTTAACGAACACCGCAATTTTATCTGACGCGTCAAGCATATTTTTATGCGGCCCTTGCATAGAAATATTGAGTTTATTCAACTGAGCAAAGATATCACACAAGTAAATCAATTTAAATAAAAATTCATTCAAAGTTAAACAATCAGCAAGTTGATTAATTTTATAACTGACTACTTATGTCTAGCCTTTAATTGTCTGAGGCAAAGGAAACCAAAATTTTACAATGCGTTTTTCAATACACATATTGTTTGCTAAACAACAGCAGTTGCGTGGTCATGAGATACTGAATAGGCTATCAACTCTCAGCATTGTCGCAATTGAACAATATTATTTGGTAAAATTATAAAACTGCACTGAATTTCACTGTTATTATTTCAAATGAATAAAACTGCACTGAGCTTGCATTGCGCGACGCCCTCGAAAAATCAAAACGACACACCAGGGCGTCGCGACGCACAGTTTGGGAACCACGGGCCTATTGAATTGCAAACGCATTTCCGTTCTCACACATGACTCGCGACATCGACTGAGAGGTCTTTTCCGCAATGTGTGTTTGGATGTTGGACGGCTAGTTCTCAACCTGCTCAAATCCTGTAACACCACTGCAATGCTGCAATAATTTGTAATTTTGACGTGATTCCTCTCTAGTGTCACAACCGCTCCGTTGACGTTGCGTTGGATGTGCGATTCACCACGAACGGGATGCGCGTGAATAATAACACCCACATATATGTGGCGCGAACAAGCAATAATAGTGATCTCGTCGGGTGATTTGTATTGCTGCTTGCTGCCACAGTGCGAAGCTTTGCGCACTTGCCGCCCGGGCTTTCCGATCGCAACACTAGCCTTCACGAATGTTTTAAACATGCGAAAATAGGACATTTTCAATGTGACAACGTTAAACCATTTTCTGTTGGTGGGTTGACCTAGCCTACAACGCATTTTGCTTCAATAATCCAAGTACACACATTTCGCATATTAAACTTTATACTCAGAACAAAAAGACGTTTGCGTACTGCTATAAACTGTTCCCTTTACACCAGGGATATCAAACTCGCTTCAGTTCAGGGGCCACTTCAGGCAAATTTAATCTCAAGCGGGCCGGACCAATGTAATCACTGTATAACACCTTGGTTATAAGTATT
>JGI24159J19872_10003482_pt1 | contig 19632 bp, 14 predicted proteins | sample Ectturendosymbi4_FD_19872 | JGI IMG/M metagenome (IMG submission 19872) | reverse complement strand
AAAAAGGCAATGTTTTCTTGCCTTTTTGTTGTGCTCATGGTAGCACATTATTTCACCTTTGTTTCATAATTAGTCTCCATAAAGGTGATGCAGTCGAATCAACCATCAAATTTTTTTGTACTGTAATATGATTTCAGGATTGAGCATGCGTGCATTTACATGAAATCGATTTTAAATTATAAAGATTTGCTGATTGGTTCGCCTGTGTCGCGTTTGCGGAGACTAATTGCTTGATATCAGGTATGTGCAATTACAAATAATCACAGTGATTATATAAAGGCCTAATCGGCTGGCTCCACGAACGCTTACAGCAAACCAAGAGCTTTTAATTGCACATTATTGTTAGTCTGAGTATTGCATTTTGATACAATTTTAACATGATTCCATCGATCAAAATAGGTTGTTATTCAAAGACTGGAAACTGGTGATTCTTTAAATGCGAAAACCTTTTTATTTTTAAATAAATAAGCTGTACATTGATGCGGTTTTTACTAATTAAAAACTGCCCAGTGTGTATGAAAATATACTGTCTTGTATTTTCTGCTCATGTTTTGCTTGAAGATTTGCTTAATTGCAAATGGCACTGGATAAAATGTTTTTGTTTTTATTGTAAAAGTGGTTGAATGTTTAAAGCCCAATCCAGTTTAAACTTCCTTAAGACTGTATGTCAAGTAGCTACAAAACATTGCATGAGAAACGAAGTTTTAAGAAATATTCCAAAATGCTATGTTCTGACCTGCTTATTTGATTGATTATCGTTTGTAACACAGAGTTCTGTTGCTTTGTGATTGGAAGTTAGTGTGAATTCAAGACATGGTGTCCAAGTCATTGCCAGTTGTTTTATTTTTCAGCGTTGGTTAACGGAGCAACGACAACAATGTCCGCATTGCCGGTGAGTTTCTTTCTATTGAGTATGAAATTCGTGAAGGATATCTTTTTGTAGTTAAAAAGTTTAAAACTGTTTTCTTCAGTGCATCTTTGCAGTTGTCTGAACTGGTCAACTGTCGTTGGGCGGAAGAACTCACTCAGCAGCTGGATAACTTAAGTCGCCCGCTCAAACCTAGCACATCATCGGGTGCAGTGGAAAGTTCCATTTCTGATGAGAGGAAAGACGTGTATGTTGTATTTAAACTGATACATTTGGTAATATATCAGTATTTGATTATTCTCAGTTTATTGAACCGTCATTGTCATATGCACTTCGTTTGGTTGTGACTTTCTGATATTCCATCGTTCTCAAACAGTTCACTTTCTTCTTTCCTCTACCTCTCTGAGTAGCAATTGCTAAATTAAAATAGTGTCTTTGTTGTATGAAAAAAGAATGACAGTGGCAAAAACGTGCTTAATGTGTATTATGACGGCCGAAATGCGCATTGCAAAAAGACTGCACTGGCGCTACGACTAAAAGCATGCGTACTTATATTTGGGTGTGTGCATGTCCTAACCAGCGCACTTCCAAATTGACGAATGGTCAGACTTTGCTGCACTTTGGTGCTGATTTTGATTCATAAATAAACCTGTAATACGTTTCATGCACAATTGCATAATCGGAAGCCGGATGGTTCCATCAATACTTTCACCTAGATCTATGATTTGGCATCCTTCATGTTTAAACTTTAAGTGTCATACATTTGAATTGCAAGGCAATCGATAAGTCTAACCTTCTGCTTCAGATACTGTTTGCCATCGATCGTTTCCAAGAACATTGTGTCGCACTGGCTGCTACAGTTGGGCCTAAGCTGTTACTTTTGTGTTTGCAGATGTGAATTACACCAAGAGAAACTGAGTGTGTTCTGTTGGACTTGCCAACTATGCATATGTCACCAGTGTGCTTTGTGGGGTGGAACTGTGAGTTATGAATTGCGTTTGTTTTTGCTTTATTACTGTATTACTGACTGATTCGTGGTGAACTTGAATTTTACATCTACGCAGCATGGTGGTCACACTTTTAAACCACTTATCGAAGTGTATGATCAGCACAAAATGCAGATTACAGATGAAATGAATGCAATTCGTAGAAGGCTGATGGAACTTATTTCCTTAGTTCAGGTTTGTTATGTAAATCAGAACTTAAATATGTTCAAAAGTCATCCACTGTTTGTTTGTAAAATGATGACGACTTTATGCATTTTGTTTCGTGTTGTTTCATCTGCTAAGTTAGACAAGCATTTTTGTCGCTTTGCAGGACGTGGAAAGAAATGTTGAAAGTGTTCGGTCAGCGAAAGACGAGAGAGTCCGGGAAATTCGCAACGCCGTGGAAATGATCATAGCCAGGTCGAACGGGGCGGTTGTGCTGCATGCTACTGGTTAAATTGTTGTTTATGAAAAGCGGGAAATTAGTGGGTTTTCTCTTTAAACTTTTCTGTGAGCGTCATACGGATTGTGACAGAAGCGTAAACGATTATGGTTTAGACTTCGACAATTTGAACAGTAGGATGAAAATTAATTGAAATCCTTCTGCTTTTCGTTTATTGTATCGATGCTGGAGAAAATGACGTACGACTTAAAGGGATCTTCTTTCGTTTGATCTTCTTTTATCCACTGCTAGCCCGCCTAGATATCGGGGCAGGTGTTAAGCAGCCATTCGGTTGTCTCATCGTCCAGAACCGTCAGGCCGTGTTGTCCGTGGAGGGTCGATGGATTGGACAGCGGAGGACGACATGGTCGACGGTTTGTTCTGCGCCACACTCACAGGCCGCAGAGGAGGCCATACCCCATTTGTACAGGCAGGAGCGGAAACCACCGACATCGGTGCGGATGCGGTTAAGCCGGACCCAGGCCCTTCTTGGGAGGGTCATATGAAGGGGTTTGTTAGTCTTGAAGGGGTTGATTAGATAAGGCAAGCCTAGCCTATCAAAAATAAAAATTGTTCGCAATTATTACATATACTGTATATTAAAATTAGGAGGCTTCTTCTTGTTGTCATTTTTTGTTTGATTACAGATTAGATGGTCAGCTGAAAAGCAAACTCATTACTTTGGTTGGGCAAAAGAATCAACTGTCCCAAGAGACGGAGATGCTGGAAAGTGTCCTGAAAGAAGTGGAGCACCAGGTTCGTCCAAATCGGATGCATTTGTTTTTCTAAAGTTAGGATACAGCTGAGCAGATGCGCTGTAAAACTGGTTTTAAGAGTTATAGAGGTCGTCTTTCTCCCCTTGGTCCAAACCGAGATTTAGTTTTCGCAAATCGCACTCCCTGCTGCTGCACGCTTTCGTGATCGTTAGCTGGAAGCTGATGTTTCACAGATGAACACTTGCTCTAAAAGTGTATTGATAAGCCGTTCCAACGACATGCTGGAGATGTTCCGGGCAATTCACAAGAAACCCATGGCGTCTTTTGTTTCGGCCTCTGTGCCACCAGACTTCACCAGCGAACTTGTGCCGCCGTACGACTCCGCCACATTCACCTTGACAAGATTCAGGTTAGTTGCCCGTCTTGTTGATTATTACTTGACTGATTAGGCAGAACATTAACAGATGTATTCACCTTAAAACGTGACAGCAAGAACTGGACGGTTTGTTGAATCAAGGGCCTGTTTATTGTTCATTTCACGGTAGGATGATGGACGGTTGAAGCTATTCGAATAGTCATTTTCCACGTTTTCGGCTAAATCCCTAAAATGTACTGTATATCATTGGTCGTTTTACTACAATTTGTGATGGTTTCGACTACTTGGTAGTTTAGAAACGAATTGCAACCATTTCCGTTACCTTGTTTTTTCCGGGGCTGCGCTGGCCAAGTGTCGTTTCTAGCGTGTAGAGAATATATGCACTGTTGCTATTACATGCGATTACGAAGAAAACAAAGACGCTTTTTCGCATCTTGTCACCATTTATAATTATGCTTCAACACCTGTTCAGCCCTCGAGCCCTCGACATGCTTCTTTCCAAGCAGTGTTTGTGCCGCGTGCGGTTTATCAAATACTATTGTGTTAGTACTGGAACGTACTCCAGCGGCAAGTAAGTGTTTACTTGTTTTAAAATGTTTTCTTATTTTGCAGTCAACTGCAACAGAGCGCAGACCCGGTTTATTCCAAACCATTGAACGTGTCTGGATTGAGTTGGAGGTTAAAGATATATCCGGTAGGTCTCTGACTTCCTTCCGTTTTTAAAGAAGTAGTGTTGTACCAACTTCTGGACAACAGCAGCAACGCATGAATCTCCAGCATTTTAACGTTTGTTTTGATTTGGTATCGCAAACGTAGGCCTTCTGTTGCAAACGCCCTTTTTTCCTCAATAAAAATTGCCATTCGTGTCGTGTGTTTGGGATGTTGTGCACAACATTCTTTCGATCATGCAAATTTTGTTATTTAAAAATCATCTAATTGCGTCTGATAAGTGCCTTCTGAGGCTGACAACATCGCTGCATCAATGCACAGGATGGGAACGGCGTCGTTCGCGGCGATTATCTATCAGTATTTCTTGAACTATCTGTTGGCCTGAGTGAAAATTCCAAGTACGAGTATCGCATTGAAATGGTTCACTTGGCCAGCAACGACCCGTCCAGGAACATCGTCCGAGAGTTTGCCAGCGAGTTCGACGTCGGAGAATGCTGGTAATTGACCAGGAGCGTCCGTCTGCTTTGACCGTTCTGTTGGAGGTGCGAGTCGCGCAGCTCTTCCTGATCGCAAATTAATAAAATGCGTGCTATCTGAGCGCCATTTGTGTTCTGCTCCCTCCTGACTTGCTTGGTCGTTTATGGTGGGGATGCAAATATAGTTACGCCGTCGCTTGACAAATAGGTTGCGTTTTTTTCGCGCAGAGTCGCTTTTGGTGCTTAGCCTTTCTTACTTAAAAATGACTTCATAGTTGGACTGAGAGTTAGCCGAGGTGCGGGGACCAAAACCCATTTGGAGGTGAAAGTGAATTGTGTGAACGCCGTAACTTGCTGTAACCGAAGTTTTTGCGGACTGCACGGCCTAAGCGAACTACGTTCTGTATATGCAATGCGCTGCTGCCGCCATCATGAACCGGGCCCAGCTCCGTTTTTGTTGTTTCAGGGGCTACAACAGATTTTTTCGCTTGGATTTGTTAACTCACGAAGGCTACTTAGACCCAGCCACGGATACTTTAGTCTTGAAGTTCCAGGTACGCTAAGCTTTTGTTGATTACCTTTTGAAAATATTCGTTGTGTCTCTCGTGTCTTATGCGGCTGGTTGCAATACCCAGGAAATTAGCCAGAAGTCATGTTATGGCTTTATTTATAGGTGCGACCTCCGACCTTCTACCAGAAGTGCCGCGACCAACAGTGGCACATCAACCACCTCGAGCACCAGCAGGCGCAGCACATCGAACAAATCCGCAACCTCAAAGACAGACTCGCAATCGAGACGGCAAGGCAGAGTCGAGTCGACGCCAACATTACGTACGTGGCGCACAAAGCGACGAACATGGAGGAGGTAGGCGGCGATGCGTTTCTGCTCAGATCAAGGTTTTTTAGCCTGAAAGATGAACATAGCAATTGAAATTACCAAGTCAATTTATTCGCGTTTATGTGTATTAAGGCTTTGCCCAATCAAATCAGTCATTGACTCTTGCAACGTGGTATGTTGTTCACTGACGACAACGCATTGCTGTTATTGCAAGTTCAAGGTTACCACGTTCTTATCGGCGTGAAGCACAATTAACATTTCCTCAATATTTCTTTCCCAAGGCGAGGTCGTGTGCAGCGCCAGCATCAAGTCAACACGCAAACGAACATGATGTGTCGGATACGGCAGAGAGCGAGAGCGGCGAAGCATCGGCGACCGCTCCTAGCGGCGGACAGGTACTGGAAGAGATGCCTTTGACGTGCACAACGGTAATTTTTCATTAATAATTAATTTGTTTTTGCTTAGTTAGACGAATAAGTTGCGCGTACAAACCTTAGGCGAAATGTTTCGTGTATTACAATGCGCTATAAATAATGGAAAATAGCCTAATTTAAAAAATTTATAAAATATCAACAAACGTACAGTGCAGGGTTGCCCAAAGTTTTCTAGGCATTGGCCGCATCTCGGTGTTCGTAAGTTTTGGCGGGCCGCAGTATATAGTAAGTTTTGCCCGTAAATTTCGGCTGAAGCTTTAAGATTGTATATTGTAGTGTAAACAATCACAAAAATTTCTTTTGTTATATCAACACAACGGAACTCTTAGTTCATACGTGTTATATGTCCGGCCCAATTTGAATACGCCTTTTCTTACTCATCTCGTATGGTTCCCGAAAAAAACGTTTGGAAATATGGCAACTGCAAGCTGCATAGGCTGCGTTCCACTAATGTTAATCTGACTTTGTCTGAAGCAGAAACGCCGTAAAAGCACTACCTACCACAGCTATGTCCAACCCTCGGCCCTGACGAAGGTTTTGTGCGGCCCAGTGTAGGTTTTCACTGTAGTAAAAGTATCCTACATACTGACAACCTGTCCTTATAGGCTAGATTTAGTTTTCTAAGATCAAAGTAAGTCATTCAATGTGCAGCCCTGGTTAAAATAGTTACATAATATTTGGCTCAGTAAGCTCTGTGGGTTGGACATAGCTAGACTACCAGTAAATTTAATAAGCTAATGGCGTCGCCTACCAGCTATACCGGTACGTGCAATTCACAATGCCTTAAAGAAATAATAAATGATTATTACGTAACAGAACGATTACACACTGCAAGCCATGCACGTAGGCTAGTTTGCGTTATCACGACTTATAAAATATCGACTATAGGCTACATTTTCGACGTTTGCGCTAAAGTATTTGAAGCGACGAATTTTGACTTGTTGGTTTTGTGGGCTTAAAAAGAGGCTTGTATAAAGGGCTACGTGGTTTGGAAGCCCGCTACCTTTGGGTTAGTTGCACTACAAAAATTCAAAAAATCTGGGAAATATCTGCTAGGTTTTCTTCATCATGAGCAATATAACTTACTGCAAGTAAGTTATGAGCCAGACGGGGTCCGCACAAATTCTTCCCACGGGCCGCACTTAGGGCATCCCTGATGTTGTGTAAAGGTGTAGAAAACAAAGGTTTTCAGACGGCTAAACATGCGATGTAGCAGCACAGATTGTACGAAGTGGTTCGTGACGTCTATTTTTTTTCATAAAGTGCCAACATGTTCTGTGCCTTATGAACTTGTAACAGTTTTCTTCACGCAACTTTTTATCTTATGCTTTCTTTCTGTGTCCAGCAGACGCTGTCGCTTTGAAACTTCCATAATTATGTCTGTTGTTCAGTTTGTTCTGTTGCATGTACTGCACAACTCTCGGTGCAATTTTTCTGTGGGAACTGGCAGACATGAACATGCACTTCCACTCACGCCAGTCTATTTCCCGTGATTTGTTTTTTTTATTTTCGTGTTTTTCAGGCCACTGAAGAAGTTCATCCTTCATTGAGTCTCTTGGCAGGGCCGAGCGAAGAAACCGAGAATTCAGAAGTGTCAACAACTGACGCCGAAGAAGAGGAAGGCGCTCTGGGTTTGCTGGCTTTTGTGTCTGGAAATAACTCGCTTTCTGCACTTGTCAGAAATTTTCGTTCAATGCTGTTTATTTATTTGTTTTCTTGTTCCATCATTTGTTGTTTTACTATTCACTGCCTGCCAATCCCAACTGAGTCTCTTGCAAGTCGGAAAAACATCAATTGTTTATATTTTCATCAGACGGCGATCTCAGCGAATGGGAGATTGAGGAGGAGTCGGTTTTGATCGGAGATGGAGATGCGGATGAGGACGAGGATCAAGACCCAAGACCAAGCGGCGATCGCTTTGCTCTTCCCTATTACGAAGAGAACGATGTCGACGATGAGACAATGTGAGTCAAGTGCCAGTATTACTTTCGTTACGGTAGTCAACTTTGAAAGGTGTAAAGAGAAAGAAAACATCCCCAACGCACTACGAGTGTTTAGCATTTGTGGCACTGTCTGCTGGTGAGTTGAAATTGTCTTTGGTGTTGGTCATTTACTATCCTGGATTTTTTCCATCCCTAACACTGGAAATTGGCTATTTTCTGCTTGACCCTGTGTGCAGTGCGTACTGTTCCAATAAAGGATTTGAGATACTTTGCACAGTGGAGCAAACATTTTTTCTGGAGAAAGTTCAAGTACACTTAACGCAATTCTAAGTCTTGAGGTGTTTGAATCAACAGTTCAGACTTTTAGCATAAAACAAGCACCACTTCAATGCCAATCCACGCTGCCAACACAAACAATAGAACTCTGTCAACAGTTTTTCTGAAAATTTACAGGGTCGGTTAAAATCAGCTCCACCGTGTGGAAATCACTTGAACCTTAAAGCCGAGCCTTTGTAAAAACAAGGACGTATAATGCAATTCTTTGAAATTAAAGCAGCCAATGAGTTGTGAAACATTTGTTGTTTATCTATACTTACGCTGTACAATCGGAACGTTTAAAACCGCAAGCTTTCGAACAACCTTGCGATAGTTCTTAAGAAGCGTCGTACCCTTAACAAACGAGAATGGTACACGTCCAAGAACCAACATACAACACGACGTGCACTCAGTCGTTGTGTGAAACTGACGCGTAACGCGTGGACGCAGCAGAACTGTGGTCTAATATTGATCAGTGATCGCCAAGTGCTTTACGGGAGATAGTATTTGTTTGTGGCAGGTCAGGCGACAACGATGTAGAAGCGATGAACCAAGCTACGGGAGATTCGTCGCTAGATATTTTCAGCGCCCTCTCCTACGACCCTGTATCGAAGTGCGTGACGTGTTTTGTGCGCTGCTCATATTTTACTTCGCGTCCTATTTTACTTAGCTCCGTGCGATCTCACTGTTCAAAGCAAGTTTGGTTTGTGATCCGCTAAACCTGCTTTTTTATCTTTGCTCAGCGTGGCAGTGAATGTGACGAAACTGATGTCAATTTTCAGTCTAAGGTAGCGCTTCAGCTTTGTATTATTAACGTTGCCAAGTTGCTACCGCGTTTAAAATGAATTGTTTCAGGCGACCGTGACTTGAAATTTGATGAGTCTTTGTAATTATTACTGTTGTTATTATTTTTTAAAATCAATCACAGCAATACGTGGACGTCAAACTTACTTCCGTCGACGTCACGAAGTGTGTACTGGGCCCGGGAGAAGAGCGCCACCACTCGGACGTCTTCTGCTCGACGCCGCATCGCCAGTAGAGCGAAAGTAAGTTGCCCTAAGATATCAGACAAACTGCTGCAAAATCGTGTGATGCGCGAATTCTGCATTATTAATAAATAAACTGCTTATTCCATACCCTTACGCCTTGCCTTGGTGGCGAAAGAAGGTCCAACGTATGCTAGTTGCAATCGTTTTTATCCCTTACGCACAAAATGACCCGAAGAACCCAACACATTCCACGGAACCTGCGACGCGTGGATCCAGGATCGTACGAGATGTATTAGCTGAGCGCTTAAGAATGAGACAGTTACAATGGGTTGTCAAGAGAGAAATTGCGCGGGAACCGAAAGACGCAAGAAGGACGCCTGGGTATCTTTTAGTTAGAACGCCCGCCGGTGATGTTCCATGCAGGCCGCGCAGTGGAGGATGTGTTGCTTGCTCAGCTCACTACAAGTCCGCAAAACAAGTGTTGGACGAGAGTGATGATCCGTTTGTTTTGTACGATAGTAAAAGAAGCGTTGCCAGCTTCGTGTCGGAGCTTCGTGCCTGCTACTCTGTGTCGGTGATAATTTGACTGAAAACAGCACTTAATGATGAAATCTAACGATGGAAAATGCTACCTTGCAGCAGGGACCGAGTTTTCTAGAAAACTTGGGGAGGCAAACTTTGTGTGATGCATGTCACGCAAATCACAAGTATGATATATTTTGGGGACCATGGCCCCCATGGCTATGCCCATGGTATGATACTGTACAAGGTATTTGCTTCTGACACAAAAACTTTAGTATTAAGATCTGAAGAGTTCTTTGTCAAAGTAGGTGAAATAAACACTTCAATTTGTAAAAGTAGATGAAATAAACACTTCAAGTGTTCTTTAAAAACAAACAATACATTAAGAGTAGAATTAGTATAATTTGTTAACGTTATCTCTGAGATTAAAAAAATTGGCAGTTACATAATTCAGTTCCAATTAATAAACACGTGTCTCTGAGATTCCATTAACTGGCATGGCTGCGCCATGCTGACGGGTTTTCAACAGTAATGTTCTGTAACTACGAAATTAGTACAACTACATTATTTTTATCACAAAATATTGGCAGGAAAGAAGATATTGTGTCCCCCTTGTCCAAAAGTTAAGGATGTCCCCCCTGAAACTAGGTCCCTGCCGTGTAGCAACATTTTCTTCGAAAATGCAGCGAGCCGCTCTGTAGCGAACACGTGGTTGACATTAACAAAGAACATAACTGTAATACAGGATTCAATGGCTAAGTGCCGTTTTTGAGTGTTATTTGATGAGAAGCTTAAGCGCTCGTAGCCAATGAGTTAAGTGTTATCGTGTTATGTATACTCGTACTGCATTTTTTCAATCAACAGATTGACGACAGTTTGATTAGTTGTAGAGGCGATGAGACATATTTTGTTAACCGAAACGTTGCATTGGATTTGTAGAAATCGATTTTCATTTTGTCTGGTTTGGATATTTGCAAATTCACAATAGTTCAACCGTCAAAGTTGACCTGTCAAACTTTGCGCAGATACTGAAGCTTTGCAATTTACGAGATTTTTGAAAAGCTGTCGTATTCTTGTTGTGTGGTGTTGCCGCACAGTGGTGATACCAGTACATCTATTGCCGCCTTAACGTGTGCTGGCCTGCCACAAAATATCCGCAGTGTGAATAGATTCTTTCTATGGGCGCTGTTGAAAGAAGTGCCAATACAGCTCAGTGACATAGTATCGGTTCAGTTTTAATAGTCACCGACTCCGAGATGAAAGGTGCTCAGGAACTCAGTGAATGATCAAGTGCACGAATGTTAATCGTGCGAAAATTGTGTTTATTCTGTTGCATCGTCTGCTTTTTTGTTGAAATCACGCACTTATATTTTTTCCCACTCAGGGCTTCCGTTCTCACATCAGTCGTCGCAGTGCGACGCACCACCTTCCCAACTCGCCGCGTTCGTCGCGCGTTGACAAGCTGAACAATACAGGAGGCTCGGTGGACGCTTCGACGAGGTCAGGAAAGAAGCAGCTGAAGAGACAACGGTACGCTGCGTGATTCCGATAGAAGCTGTATTGTCTGTTTATGGTTCGAGTTGCCTATGAATAATGCTGTTGGTTTTGTCGTTGTTATCACTACAAAGCACAAACCTGCCGTGGTTTATAGTCATGATCCAGTGCTTGTATTTGAGTTTGCAATTCGCCAATGTGTCTTCTGTTTTGCTTTAAACTATACTCCATTATGCCCTTTCACAGTTCCGATCAGAAGCGTTAAAGAGCACAGTTTGCGATTGCCTTTGTATTTGACCTTCACGCGCTTACCATCTTCGTTGTCAGCAAAGCCCTTGTTTCCATAAAGTTGATCTTACTGCCTCGGCGCCGATGCCCGCTGCAAATATGATTCAGCGATTCGTCTGTCGCAGTAAACAGATGTATCTTTCTGCTTGTACAGGAATGGTGTATTTTAGAAACGATATAATCCAATCACAATTTGGTCCATCAGAAATTTTTAGCTGATACCAACTTTGAAAGGTTAACATCGCTGTTCACTGGAGTCCGACGGTGTGTAACCAAGAGCACCGTTAAATTAGGATTTGCACACTTTGCCAATGACAGCAGGAAGATATGCACCACTCTTATACCTTACTCGCGCAACGTTGAATGACGCTTCGTTTGTGTGACGTAACTGACCTTATGCAACAATCAAGAAAACCTTTTCGTATTTCAAATTTGTGACAGTGCAAACATACATACTTGTACACCGACGCATCAATGCTTTTCAGCCGTGTCACAAAAGGAAAGCTGTATCGACTTGCTGTTTTCTATTTCATCTTCCATTAATTGGTATTCAGCTCTTATGAGCGATTGTCAGCATCACGTCTTTTCATTCAGGGTATCCTTGCCGCCAAGCTGCCGAAACGACAGCGCTGTTGCCACAGATCAAACCGATTCTCTGCTGCAGTTCCTGAGCATGGCAAGGGATACTCCCGTGAGTCGCCACGGACATACAGTACTTATCTAGTTTATCGTTGTTTTTGAAATGTAAAAATAGTGTTTTGTCCATGTGATCTCTCCATGTACAGCAGTGGTTCGTGGTTTGGGGCTCTTTATCAATAAGAATGTTGATAATCTTGGAGAATGATGAAGTTTCATTCGTCACTCACCTAATTTGATGTGGTTTTGCATCAGGATTAAAGTGGTAGTGCTGTATTGTAAAATAATTTAGGAGTACTCGAGGGTGGAAGGTGAACGTAGGGATCACTGGCCAACACAATTTTGGAGGCTCCAGTTTTTAAGGTGATTTAAACTAAATTTGGTGTGCTGATTGTACTCATTTTTCGATGCCCCTTATAAATAGCCGTACTTTGACATCACAAATTTCAAGGTAGGTGCTGTTTGTTGGACATGCTAAGTATCAATTGATTGTTTGTGACATTACAAGTACCATTTATGTACTCTTACCTTATAACTGATTGCTTGCTCATGTGCCTTATTTTATTCCTCTAATTAGAAAGTTTTAGACTGGCTGCCTGCTTGGATTTTGAGACTTGGCGGCGGGTCCAGAGTGTGTGGCGTTGCTTGATGTGAGTTCAAGTGTGGAAGTAGTTCCAGCAGATTGATAGTGAAGTTAAGGGTTGCAGAATGAAAACCTCAAGGTTTGCTGTTGAATCTTCGTGGAATCAGCCTGCCACGCACTGTTTTCATAACTTTGCGGTGATTCTGACTGCAGCGGCTGCTCGCATTCAGCAGCTCTATATAATTGGTGTTAGTTGTTTTTTGACTATGGCGATAACAGCTTTATGGGTATAGCTTGTCTTAATCTTTTCCTCATTTCACCCGTAAACTTTTGCTTGCAATTTACTAGAATGAAAGATGCGCAGTTGACGCGAAATCGGTTTTCTAGTAAAACACTTCGCGATCAGATTCAGCTGCGTCGTCACCCTTGTGGTGTCGTGATGTTAAGAGTTGCATTACACTTAAAGAAAATCTATCTTATCTAAAGTTCTGTAAGTTTTGTTTCTGTAGTTTTTCCATGAATTTTGGTTATAGCTGCATCATAGAGCATCCCTTGTTTAAATTAACCAAACGTTTTCTGCTATATTTGTGGCGAGTTCACACTACAGCATAGCAGGAAAGCAATCAATTCTTTTGTAAAGCGTGCTTTCTTTTGCCATTTCAAAGTGATGCTGGGTGACCAAGACAAGTCTTGACACCGCACATTGTGTGTAACCTTGCGTAGAACATGTGCGGTATACGCCAAACAATAGAAACTGCGCCAAGGTTTGCTGTTCCACTGATGTGGCATGACCCAAAAGATCACTGCAGCAATTGCTACTTTTGTGCAATGAAAACTAAATGCACAAATATAAAGAGTATGAATTATTTGAGATACCTTAACATAGACTTAACCATCAGGCCTGTGGGTTCAACCGATAGTGATTCCACCTGATGAAGAAAACCGCTTGCATTTTCTAAATCCGCAATCCAAAATGAGATCAAATCAATTAAAACATCTACAACACCGAGCAGAAAATTTGTTGGCCAGTAATCTGCACCCCTCATCTCCTTACCACTTAGAGCGACATGCCACGGTGAGCACGAGCCAGCTAACGTTTTGTGTTGCCGAATGCTCACCACTGATCGACTGCTGTCGTAATTTATTTCCTAGTCTTCAAACAAGAACAGATTTTCCCTTCGGTTTTGGGCCCTGCAAGTGATAAAGTGTGAATTACTTTGCCTCGTTTATCGATTTTTATATTTTTTTGCTGGAATTTCTTTCAGTTCAGATTGCATGAAAATGTACCTTCTATCGCTTAGTGGCGTGAAGGTGAGGAACGCACCTTTTTCACAAAAAGAATCAAATAACAGTTGAGTCTTGATCGCTATTACATAAAAATTACAAATCATTTGAAGACTCAGGTAAAGTGTCACGAAGTGATTCGATTTCTAGTGAACGTGCTTTTAAAGTCGTAGCTTTGTTTATCCAGAAAGTTGAGGGCACTCCATAAATGCTATCAAGCAATAGTTATCAGAAAATGTTTGTTGTGGTGTTTTTAGCATTATCACTTCGTGTTATGGAGGTTTATAAAACAACTAGGGTGGTGATTCCCACGCTGTGTTGCTTGTTTGAACACGTACTGCTCAAAAGGCACGTACTGTCGCCACGTACCCCTGGTTTCACAAAAATGTAACTCGCTTAGATTTAAATTTATTCCTTTGCTAACCACTGAAACATTTATCAACTAAACTCAGGGCATCGCCATGCTTATCTCCAACTTCCCAAAATCAAGCGACCCTGAGCTAAGTATCTTAGATTTAATGGAAATTTAACAAAATTCGACCATTACGGGTTCCGCGTAAGACCAGTGGTAGGCTTGCCTGATGTTGACGGAGCTCAGTCTGTGTCTGAATCGCTCGTAACTCAGCTCAGGCAAATCTTCAGAAGTGTTTAGTTCACGGCGCTGGGACTGGTTCGCGAATCAAGAGTTTAAAAATGCCCAGTGTTGATGTACGCTTATTATTGGCCTGCAGTGGCTGTTTTTACAACCAAGCCATGAGCCCCGGTCATCTGACGTCGTAAAAAATTTTCGCGGCAGAACACTGCTTCAACATCAGCCTTTCCACCTCCAAGGCTCTCCTTTCCGCTTTCGGTAATGACTTCTTCAGGATCGTCATTCCTCTCCACCGGATCCTCGCTGATGTCGACCGCGTCCTCGAGCGCTTCAGAGTCGAGCAAGGAACTAACCAGTGAGGCTCCTGACAAAGGTGCGGCTGCGGTTCTGTCTCTAGAGCTTTAACTTTGCCGCTTGCCCTGAGTCGTTTTCGCATAACGTTACCTGGTTGCTTGGTCTCCAGATTCTTGTTTTTTTTAAACTTTTTTAACAAAGTATTTTTTTAAACAAAGTATTTTTCGCTGTCTGTACACTCGTGGTTCGTAGACGACCACATGCCTAATGTTTGATTCTTTGTCAGGTCGATCCATAAGCGGGGAACGAAGAAGAAAGTGGAACCGGGGCAACCTGGCTTTTCGGGATTTACAGGTACTACTGAAGATTACGAAGAAACAGGATTTTAGTTTCAGTCGTAACGTCTACAAGCTATAGACACGAAGCTAATCGTTCTCACAGTTGAGAAGATTGCAGAATGTATCTGCTGTATTACTGCGTTTCCATGTCCGGCCGAAAGATCGACAAGCCCGTATGTCTGCCTGGTCGAAGAAAGTCGGTCGTTTGCTGCTTCGGCTTCCATGTCCCTAATATCATTCATGCGTGACGGTCTTTTGATGTCATATACGACTGCTGCAGTAGCTCATTCCTGAGAGCGCCTGATGTTGCCGAGAAATATGGGTCGTGATGTGCACATCTTACAATTGGTGCTATTATTCTGCGCGTTGCTGACAAAAACGGTCAATCTAATTAACTGAAAACAGGCATGTGTAAATGTGTGCGTCATGCAAGGAAATGTGGAGCCAGCTATTCAAGCAGTCCAGAAAACATTTTTTGAGGAGACCAAAGAGGTTTTGGACGCAAAAATGTCAAGTGGAATTACAAGTGTTACTGTTTTGCGGCCGATTAGTATTGAAGGAAATCTCAACGTTTGCTTTAATGGCTCTTTTCCACTCAACAGCCATAGATCAAGCTGCAGCCTACTGCATAACAGCCTAGGCTTGATGCAGATATTCAACGATAACCGCACACGTCGCTGCTGATTTGTACAATACTAGACTTCTGCTTTTTCGACTTGTGAATGCAGCTAAAATGCATTCGTATTATATTGTAACCACTGAACGTCAACTCTTCACAAGCATCTTATAACACATCTGCGAAGCACGTAGTCTGTGACCCTGCACGAGAAACCAGCAACAGATTACACCGACGTTCGACACTCGTCCACTTCGATTAGCAGGACGGTGGTTGGCCTCGTAATTCTGCTGAATCACCAAAATTACCTCCTAATATGGTCACTAGGTTGGCCAAGTACAGCGGCCATGGAAACGCAGTACACATGCAGATAAATATGTCAGACTGAAGATTTGAATGTTTCAAGGAGTAAAGATTAGCGTGTTGTGTTCACTGCACATTAAACTGCTCTATTGTACTTGAAAGGCATTGTGCGCTTACAGGATCAGCTGACCGACCTCGCCAGCACAGTAGCGGCCGCTACGAAGCATATTAACTCCGCCAGATCGCCGAGGCGCAGTCCGCGGAAGCAACAAGCGAATGTCTTTGACTCGTCGTCTGTGCCAGCAACTCCTACCAATAAAATCCGCAGTTCAAGGTCCGACGAGTCCCTGAAAAGAATGCTGGTACAGGACGGGCGTAGAAACACGGTGAGCGTTTACCCATTTTCCGCGCCTGCCAATTGCCATTTTGTTTGGGGAACACGTGAAATTTTGCCGTTGGTTTTCAGGTTGTTCATATCCGGTCACCACTGAGCTCCGCGTTGTGTCGACCCTCAGGTTAACGTTTGTGGGACTTCTGACAAAAAGTGACACTCAGTGTTTGCCAAGCTGTTTTGAATATGTGGTGCTCTTGTTAAATAGTTGTGAACAGCATTGAGCGCGTGCTCGCGTATTCTGTCCAACTACTCTTTTGCAGCAGACCAGTGCGAAAGCTATGTTCGCATTGGTCGCCGCACGCGCGCAGTTGCTTTTATTCGCAGCGACTCCAGGACGTGAAACTACGTTGTGGTCCAAAAGATCCAAAGAAGCTTTTAATCCATTGGTTTCGAATTGGCTGTAAATTATATTGCGCAGAGCCAGAACACCGCTTATAAAGTCTGGATGAGCCCAGGCGTACCAGCGTCACGAATTTTCTCTCACCCTGGAGATGCGCTTCCAAACGCTACTAGTTCCGTGTGTTTAACACTTCGTTTTGTGGCAGACTCCCCAAGCGACTGCGGACACGTCTGTTCCGTCGAGCTCTGCTGTGGTCTCGATTGCCGGAAAGAACGGGGGTTCCCCGGCTTGTGAGCACATCAAATGGACAGGTACGTTACTTACGCTTTGTCGTCATCAAGCAAATTTGAACATTCACAGCTGCGCCTCTGTTGCCGACTGCGATGGACGAGAGTAAACGGCGTACTTCGTTGGTCCACCTGTTGTGGATGGCTCCTGGACATTGTTTTTAGAAGTGCTCGTGGCAAATGGAAGACACGCTTCTTGCTTTGCAATGCAGGAAACTGGGATAGTGCGTTTTTTCATTCCTTTTATGATTTTTTAGCGAACGGGGTTTGCAGCCTGATCATTACGGTAGTCTGAACAAATTTCATAGTGGGGATCCGAGGTCCGTTGTAAGCGTGCTGCCTACATCATGATTGTTTGAATGCATGGCGTCATCAGTGATCATTCAACCTTGGAGTACCCTTCGTACACAATTTCGGAAAAGATTGAAATGCGAAAACGCGCCCACACTCACTGTGATATTCGGAGATATTTTCAACCTTGTCAGTACCAGCGGCTCCAAAAGATACATAGTTCTATATGAAGCAGATCTCAATTTGCGTAAACAAGATTGGTACCTATTTTGAATTAATGCCGGTAATTTATAAAAACAAAAAAATCGTTCTCGTCATACCCGTTTGCAAGACTCTGTATCTTTAGACTCTGCGCGTCAACTTCTTGTTCGAGTGTAATCTATTTTGAACAACATAACATTTTTAAGTGTTCCTGCGCACGTGACCATCGTGAGCTTCCTTGCTGCAAACAGGCAATTCATCAATGTTTCTGATCTGGCATTCAGTCAAAGACGGAGCGACGCGTGTGCGGTGTGACGTCACAACAAGAATGAGATGAAAATATGTTTGCTTTGCCAACAAGGTCAGGCGCTCAGCATAATTTTGAAGGTGATGATCTTCACAACCAAAGACTAAAAATTCAGCAAAACAATGGCGTTCCCCTTGTAAAGTAGTGTGTCCCGAACCCCCACGTTTAGCCGTCCATACATATCATTGAAGTCGAATATGGTTCCTGTAGGATGCTTAGTACTTAGTGAAACGAACTAGCAGCGAGAAACACTTTCAGTCGTTCATTTTGTTTTGCGGAATTGCTTCGCTAACAAATTTTTTGATAAATCTGGCCAATCAATCACACAAGCACTACAACCAACCCTAAAAAATATAGTTTTTCCGGTAAGCTTTTATGTTTTTTTTCAAACGTCATGACATTTTGTCGCGCAGAATCTAGTCTGTATAGCCCAAGAAGATCTCCCGTTAAGTCAACAGCGTCATCGACCAACAGAAGATCTGTCGCAGGGTCGGCTATTTCAGCACCAGGTCTTTTCGAACACACTGAAGCTGAGGGGTTGATGAACGGCAACAGCCAAGGTACCATTCGTTTTATATTGATGTTTAGTATCATAACCTCAAGTTAAATTTTGCAAATGTGCCTGAGGCAGTTTTTTGTGTGAGCATATTTTGGTGTCTGTTTGCTTTGAAATTTTAACGCAGCGAAGTTCAAACTGAAATTGTTCGTGCTCTTAAATATCAATTTCAGTGCACGTCGCTGGTATTGAACACTGCATCCGTCCCAGCAAATGTCATTTTGAATTTATCGTTTATATACGATGTGAGATCTGTTGGGTATCCGTTTAAATTGCTTGGGAACATTTGTAGTTGGCCATTTTTTGTCACAAGATGTTGACAATCAATCATAGTTCGTTAATCAGTGCCTTCTACCAAAAAACCCACTGTTTTTTTTCTCATTGCAGACACGGCTCTTGTCGGAATGAGAAATTCTCTATTGAGCAGAAAATCTACACCGGTGAGATTTCTTGAATTGCAGGAAACTTACTGCCAAATAGTTCTGCCTCGTATTACATCAAATTGTACTTTGCTTTCTCACTCCAGTGCTTGGATTGCAAGCAAAGTCTCACCAGACGTTTTTATTCGCGCAGGCGGCCCCAGCTTCACCTGCGGGCATAACTGCCAGTCAGCTTTCGTCTGCTCTACACTCGTTGACAGTTTCTGGGTATGTATATATGTTTGTTCAAACTGGCGAACAAGACCGATTTTCAGTTAAAATGTATCCGTTAGTTGTTCCGCTTTGTTGCATGACCGTTTCGTTGCGGAAAATGGTAGATACGTGTGATCGCGTGTTGGTTGCTTCAGAAATATGCCTGACTGTTGCAGGTCGTCGAAAGCCAAGCCGGAAGTTCCGCCGAAACCAACGCTGTCAAAAACAAACTCACTCGGTAACTATGGCGACATCAGTTTGAAATAGTGTTGCCGCGGGCGCAATATTTTTGACCGCGAAACGCGCCGCTCAAAATATTGTTGTCCGCATGCTGCGCCACATGGGGGCGCCACACCCGCGTTGTTTTCTGCACTTTCAGTACGGCACTGCACAGTGCAAAAAAATCATACGTAGTTGAACAAAATATGTAATAATGTGTTTGAGAAAAAAGCGATGTTCAAAATGCATGAAGATATCTTATTGAATTTCAATGTCGGTCATCCGCTCTACACTCATACCTGGCACCTGCAACCAAAAAACCGTAATCAGTACAAAAAAGAAAGAGCATACTGCAGTGTATGATACAGAAAAGAAGACACATGTGAAAATTTAACAGAAAAAA
>JGI24159J19872_10003481_pt1 | contig 19634 bp, 12 predicted proteins | sample Ectturendosymbi4_FD_19872 | JGI IMG/M metagenome (IMG submission 19872) | reverse complement strand
AGTCACAATTCGCAAGGTGTCGTTTATGGTAAGGTCATTGTGGCGGGTGTGAGCACTGAGACACAAGACAGGATCGCAGTACTCTGTTGTTGAGTGGGCTAGGGTGGCTGTTTGCAACGTTGTTGCTCCAGCACCCCAGCCAGAGCCAGCGAACTGCCTAAAGAGTGCAACCCGTGATGCCAACTTTTTGCGCAGTGAATCGAGGTGTCGGGGATACCTGAGCGACCTGTTCGATGCTTCTCCGAGGTATTTGGGTTTGGAGCAGAAGGGCAGGTTTTCGGTGCTGTGGTTGTCATTTACCACAGTTTAGCTTCCTTGTTGTTGAGATGGAAGAATGCCGACACCGTTTTCGTAGTGCTGATTTTTAGCGTCCAGGTCTGGAGGTACTCACGGTTGCCATGTCCTTGTTCAGCACCCCTTCCGCTGCTTGCCAGTCTCCATCAGAGTGGATGATTGCTAAGCAGCGTGCATGATTGCTAGCACATGCATACTTTGTGCAGACGGTGTTTGGCAGGTCAGAAATATAGATGTTGAAGAGAAGGGGTGCCAGCAGGACGGATCGGTGTGGGACGCCGTTCTTGAGGCGTCGTTTGTGTTTTACATCTATGGAAAAATAGAAACGTGCAATTTCTAATCATCGCAGAAGTATGAAAGCAGGCAGATTCCTCAGAGGGTTGCCACGAGGCTAGAGTTGGTTCTGTTGTTAATTATCCTAAGTCGGACTTTTGCAACATTTTCTGAAATCGAGAATGCTCTCGCGGGCGACAAAACAATTCGGGGCAGTGTCCCCCCCCCCAATTTTTTGTGTCCTAACAAATGATTCAAACTCGTAGAAATGCTGACGTAGAAATGCTTCAGCATGTGCATAGATCACTGCAGCACTGGCATGTCTATAGATCACTGCAGCACTCAGCATAAAATGCAGCTAGCCCGTATTCCGTACTTAGTGTGTGGCGCAAGCAAGCTACAGTTATCCCACCCTCTAAACAAGCTAAACTACATCCCACCCTCTGAACAAGTGAAAAAAGTCAGTTTCATCTCAATTCAGAGAGGACGTCATTCATAACAAAACACATCAGAATTCACAAAGAAAGTAAGAGTTTGAATTTGAAAGCATCTTACGTTGAAATCACTGATACCATTTACAGCAAATTCAGCCACCGGTTTTCGGAGTTTGATATGTCTTTCATCAAACCTTTGCGTGTTCTTTCACCAGCATCGAATTGCTTTTTCGACAAGGAAAAAGTTACAACCTCTTTACTCTTTAGTCAATTCAACTACTCGATGCTGAAATTACTATTGCGAAAAGCATTGTCTCATCAAATCTTCTTGATGCGTTTTTAAATTAAAGCACCCGTAGGAATTTGGACGAGTTTTGAAATGGTTTTGGAAGTATAAAGTAGCTTTTACCACCATGTACTTGCTGCTAAGCGCGGGCTTAACTGTAGGAGTTTCGACAGCCACATGCAAAGCAAGCTTCTCCGGCGTGGTGAGGATACTCACCCCTTATCGCAGGTGCATGACACACGACCGTACAGGGGCGTAACGAGGTTAGACAGCGCCCTGGGCACGTTTGGTGCCACCATGGTGGAATTTGAGGTCTTCAGGAAGCAAATGTACTGTATTGAAGAAAGTACTTGTGACCTTGTTTTGACTTTTAGGCGCCCCCGCAGTCATTCGGCGCTCCCAGTAGTGATTCGGCGCCCGGGGAATTCTGCCCCCTTGCCCGGGGAATTCTGCCCCCCTTTAAAATGAGTTTGAAGCTGTTGCAAAATGGCTATTTTTAGGATGCGTTCCCACACCTGTTGTTTAGCACTACATACTTGACATGGTTCGACTTCCAGCTGTTAATGGGAACGATTGATTGATTGTTTCAGTGACCAATAGAATGTATGTATTTATTATATATTATCTCGTGCATTGTGGTGACTCTTGTGAGAAATTAGACGGAGTTTCTTTTGTACCAGTGTCTTCACTTTAAATACTGATACGAATGAAATTGGTTCAGTTTTGTTGTTTATGACAAAATATTGTTATGTTTTTCAAAAAAGTTAACAGTGAATTAGACAAACATCGAACAAAATTTTTACTGAATAAAATGCGACAAACAGGCATCAAGCACTGGCGCGTAGTCAGAAAAATATCTTGAAGCCAGCCCCGTAACCAGCTTGGGATACCAGGGTGGGCGAAGAGTTTTCTGAGAGGGTCCAAATTTTTAAACTATGTCCAACACATTTTCCAGGGATCGCGAAATAAATTTTGGGGGGTCTTCGCACCCCCGTAGTTACGGGCCTGCTTGAAGCGTAGGCGATATATTTCATGTTGTTTTTCTTTGTTGTTTTCGGAGAAAAGCGCATAACTAAACAAATGCTCTTAGTTTTGTGTGGAAAATTTTTTTGGAAAAGGTGATCGTTTTTGAAAATTTGAGAAAGGCGCTGGAGTCTTCCTCCCCTGCTTGGTTACCCATGGCACGTATCATACCAGTACAAACACAAATCTTATGAGATCAGACTGAAAACAGACAACTGGCAATGTGCTGCCCAGTTAATCGGTGAAAATTAATAAAATAATTTGTTTTAAATATACAATAAAACACAAATATTGCTCTCCTAAAAATGTATTGTGCCCAACCCCAAACCTTAAAACCTGGCCAAGGGCCTGGGACCGTATGTTGTGCAGGCCTGCCCTAGGGGTACATGTACCCCAGTTTGGTAACCCCTGTTATAGACAAAAGTACCTGTCAGTAAATAAAGTTGCTTATACTCCATATGCTGGTTTGCACTGCGGTAAATATCTACTAATGAACAACTTCCTCTTTAATTCTATAAGATTTGTATGTGCTTTTACCATCCGGGCTGTATGCATATTCTTCCTTGTTGTATTGCTTATTTATAGGCCTAATTTACAAATACATTTCATGTAAGTTAGATGCACACGTTCCATTGTATGTCGCTAAAACGTAAGGTACGTATAAGCTTCATATTAGTACGAATAAGCCAAGTGCCATAACAAGCGAACCGAACAAACACCGGAAGTATCAGTGAATACGTACTTGCGTAAATGCACTCACATTGCGAAATGTATAACATAGAAACAAATCTATAAACCATACTTTGTTACACATAAATGTACGTATGATTAAACCTGATCAGTTGAGCTGGTTTTGATAAATACAGGCAGTTGTAGTTGGAACGCAGAAAACAGATGGAGGGATATCAAGAGGGCTCATTCAACAACCGAAAGCACATCTGATAATTGCTCCTTTTCCAGTATGTTTCACACAGTAGTTGGTCTCATGACTGCAGTTTGAACGGTCCATGCCGGGTCGTTCAGTTTCTTACCACTATTTTTTAGAAAGTTCAGGTTAGCGGCGTCAAAGTGGGAACGTTTCATATTTTTTACGTCTATTAACACCCTGCTAAGTTCGTGTTGGTGAATTACAGTATGTTTTGGAATGCAGATAGGAAAAAAGCCTATAGCCCAGAGGCGTAAAACTTAGTTGTCATAGCAGGCCACATTCTCTACGCAAAAATACACTACGGCTTGTTCAGTGCAGTTAAAAATTGTTTACTCTCATTCATCTACGATCAAAATTGGGTGATGAATAAAGCCTTACATTACACATCGACATTGTTAGTAGTTGCGTGACGTTGTTCTTGCTCAAGCGAATTTTCGATGAGTCGTATGCACTACGTGGGTTCTGCAACTGCACATTTCAGGCCGCAGGATTGACAAACCTGCTATAGCCTTTGTCAGCTTATACAAATGGGTAAGTAGTTAATGGCCCGTACCTTCACAGCTCCAGCCCTGAAAGAAGAGTCTCAAAAATTATTAAGAAGAGACAGCCAACCATGAAGAATAGATAACTAAAATGACCCGTTAAAGTTTTCTCACAACAACGTCTGTTTACTCTTTTTGCTCCTGAAATATCTTTGTGTTGCGGAGAATGCAAACGCATGTTTTTAATTTGCAAAAATGCCTTAGAAAACATTTGTAGTAACGGGTATCGCCAGGTTGTAAAAGAGGGCCTTAGCTTTTAGTCTACTTGCCAAACTTCCCCAAAAACTTCTGATTTTGCAACAAAGGCCCCAATAACCGAAAATCGTTGGAAACCACTGATTTATAGGAAGCATTGCTAATGCTTGCAAATACATCTTACGATAAAAAATTATATTTTCAAAATCGATTAGCCCTACAAACACTAAAAGCAAAAACCGTATGTCTCTTGTCAAGATTTGCCACAAAACAAGTGCCACAGTGATCACCTTGCTTATACGTACAGCCGCATCTGCCAAGACTAAAAACCAAAACAACACCAAAAAAGACAAAATAAATTGTCGATGCTTGTTTTCTACAACATGCAGCGCTCGCTGTCAGCTGATCTTGGAGGTGAGCGACATCACTTACCACATCTAACGAATTTACAGTAACGACATAAATTGGCAAGAAATTGTAAGAATATAAGAGCAGATACAACGGCCACGACACGGCATAACTAGTCAATAAATTATGTCGACAAAGTAGTCCACTTGACAGTAAATTGACAATTTCAAGTGGACTAAGTTAAGAAAAGGGCAGAAACGTTGATATGCATAAAACTTGGTAAAACAACACCTTGTTCCATTTCGGAAGATTACAAAAAATCTGCTATACTTGTGAAGAAAGAACGAACTTTCAATATGGATCTTTTAACTCTACAGATGATGTCTGACTGTTGACTAATCTTTCCATAACCAAAACAAGATTGTTATTTGCTCATAGCCGTATGAAGCTGGCTACAGGGAGGGCAAGTGCCATCTCAAAGCGAAAAAATTTGACAAATTGAGAACAAATTGGCCAAAAGTATTTGTAAAAAATTTGGTCAAAAATTTATTGAGTCTTAGTAGGTTTCCCAAAAGCTGCTGAGTGGTTTAATATTTGCGAAAATTTGTCAGAAAGTTGGATTGCTACTTTCTTGTACCAAAGAGTTAACCGTTATCAGAATATGTTTCCCCAATAATCTTGACATAGTGGTAATTTTCGAAGTGCATATTTGTTTCGTTATCGTAGCGTAAAGGTATCTATATTGTTTCTCAACTTTAAAACATGCAGGCTTTTTTCTTAAGAGTGTCGCGGCATGCTTTAGTAACCAAACCAACGCTTCCTTAGAGCTTATGTATGTGGCAGAGCCATGTTGGAGCAAATGGTGCATACTTTGTAGGTTAGAAAAATAAACGGATTACTCCACGTTTATCAAAATTTCTGACGACTGACTATACCGGAAAAGCTTCAGGTTTTGGAAAAAATCTTAGGCATAGTAATGACATGTATTCAACGTCTGTTTTTATAAAACAAATGGTTGCACCCGAGCTTGCCAGAGATTTTTTGTTTAAGGCTTGACTTTCTTGGAATCAAACTGGCGCGCAGAGGGGCACCACCGGTTTATGATTTTTTGCAATTACTATCGCTTTTTGTTTTTAAACAGGCAGCAGTGATAGTTAGAAATATCCTTCTGTAACGCTCCGAGGTATACGGAGACTCGCTAAACGGACTAGAATCGCTATGCTTTGACGTTGTTTACCTTTGCAGCAAACTAAAGCGTTTCACGCTGGGAAAGAAAACCATTGTTGGTTGTCTCTAAATATGCTACGGACACTTTTCACAATCAGTGAGGAAGGGGCTGTTGTTAGAATATAGGACAAAAAGCAAATTTTAGAATAAATGGAAAATGCCGTTATCACTTATACTTTAAAAATAATGTGCAATGACCAAGCATCGTGTATAGTATACGGAAAAAGTTTCAGTCATCTTTATATATAACTACGATCGCATTGGCCCTTCCAGGCTCTGGAGACGGGGGAGGCGTTTCTCGCACAATCGTCTCTGCGGACCTTCCCGTCTCAACTTGCATCAACCATTGAAGAATGCGTTTCTGTTTCAGATCTTCGTCGCAAAGATCATCGTCACGAATTCTTAAAACGCTAATGTCAATGTTATTATAATCATTATCATCATCCTCTCTGGCACAGTCTTTCGCCAGCGTCGTAACTCCATTAATAAGGTCACCGACGACAAAGTGCCTATTTGTTTCGTTTTTCGAAATTTCTTTCTCGTGTTCCAACTTGCTGATAACTTTGTTGTTAGCGGAGCCCAGCGGAGGTATAACGAAAAGTGATTGCGATTGCGGTTTAATTTCATTGGATTTATTAAATGTTTTTTCACCCGTTTGTGGAACAGTATCCATGAGACTTTCGTCTTCTGTCCTGTTCCTCGTAACGTCGTCGGAGACCGGGCGATTATCTTGGTTTCGAGACGTGTCCAACTGTTCGTGCGAGATTCTTTCGGTGACTTCGTTACCTTCATCGGGGCCCGTTTCCCGTGTATCTCCGTTCTGTGATAAGCACGGCGTTGCCTGATTCTCCTTGGCATTTATGGCTACATGGCTGTCTGGAAAATTTTCTTCGATCTTTTGTAACAAGTCTCGACGCCCGGTCGGAGTAGACTGCGGCTTGACTGAATGGACTGAAGAGTTTGACTTAGCGGAAGAAGTTCTCCGGTCACCACTGAACCTGTAAGAAAAACATATAAGCAACGCGTGATCTGGCGAAAATAAATTGGAATCAGAACTGCGTACTGCGTAACGTTGTTCTCATTCCATGTGCGACAAAAATCAAGACGACCTTCCCATCATCTGAGGTGCCCGATGTCAGAACAGTGAAATGCTACAGCTTAAAAGTCTCTGATCAGGCAAGTATGGACCACTACAAGCCACAAATATTTTCCCGCACAAACGCACAAAGATTCACCATTCGAACAACGTTTGAAACATTGGATATCTTTGACTGGCTAGTGGACACCTACAAACGGTACCTTCGCAAATTCATCTAAAAACAACTTGCAGCATACTGTACTTTAAGAACTTCTGATTGTTTGGATACATTAGCTACATGCGACAGATACGCACCCAAAGGATTGGCTATGACCCATCCTTACCCTGGTTATCCTATACATTTTATGCTGTCACAACTCGTCATTACAAATCGCACCTTCACGCAAACATGGTACCTTTAGTGGAAAACTTGCAAAAACATTTTGAAATCCATCTACTATGCTTTTAAACTTTTAAATAAAAGTTACACCACTGGATTTTGCGAAAAACATTGTAAATGCAGAATTCTAAAGAACAAAGTTTCACCATGGATACACGTAGCTTTATTGTCACAGTTTGCCAATTAACGTTCTATGGTGTACAGCAACACTCTGTGTGGATTCTCCAGCTGAAACAGAGAAAACACACTGAATAGTGCATATTAAAAAAAGAAAGTGGGAAAAGCAGCGTTACCGATAGTTTTCTTTTTAGATTTTTCCTAACAAAACCAGAAACCATATTTTTGCCATTATCATCGATTGCATTAGGTACGAAGGCCAAGTTTTATAAATTTTACAGCAGTTTAGAATGTATTTTCCTATCCATTATACATTTTTATTTTTAATTTTTCAATTGTCTGAGGATTCTCGGATACAATAATTTTGTTTTTTACGTCGAGCTGTGGTCAATACAATTGAACGAGAATGAGCTGTAGGCAGAACGAGTTGTGACAGAATTTAGCTTATAGGAAAAGCAATGAAAGGATGAGGTATGTTGCCGCCGAAGTGTGTAGGCCTTACAAAAATTACACACGGGCTAATGAACATCGGTAATGAACAACTATATTTTATGAGACAATCGTCACTGCATTTCAATTAATCACTTATTGCTGGACATGCAAAAAAGTGCGCTAATTGCATGTTTTCTTTTATTTATCATTACGCAACATTTTTGTAAATGAGACCAAAATTTCTACAGCGAATTTTCCGAGGGGAGACCAAGTTACAGAGATTCGTTACCGAGAGACAAATGACTAAAAATTGCTCATTCTCAATCGAATTTAAAAATTCAAGAGGGCCCGCTAACACAGGAGTGTCATTGGGAGGTTTCCTTTGGCAGGGAAGTTTTTTTTATCCATTCTGATAAATGTGTACCTTTCGCCCCAGTGCTATGCTTGAAACAATGATACTGATAAGTATATTAAAAGAACGTATAATCAATAGTAACGAGAGCTGAGGTAACAGTTTAGAACAATCGCGCAATTTTCTTTGTGAGCTTGAAGATTATGAGATGACTGTCATGTTTTCCAGCAAAAACATTTTATTGGTGCATGAAATTTTTAGAGCCGCAATATGTTATCAACTATAAAACTTAAGTCAAAAGAAAAATTATAGGCAAAAATTGCACATTTTTATTAACAGTTTGCAATCTCTTTAAAAATATTGATGTCATAACGTCTTCGATCTGACAACAGCAGCAAGTTTGTCAAGCAGATCGCTCAGTTATACTGTCAGTCAATTGTTCCACAGGAGGCAAACGCCACGGACGATTTCAATAGCTGCGTGCAGTTAAAAAGATTTTCTGATGTGGTGGGTTTAACTGAAATCTGCGGGTTTAGGCCACAATCAGCCATTACTGAGGGGCCAGAAACAATGGCGTAGCCATCCCAAATTTTTGGGGGGTCCAAATCTTTCGACTTTAAGCGAGCAAAAGTATGTTGTTTTAGACACCACCTTTCAAATCACAAACTGATAAGAAACACGCCAGAGGCGTAAGGATGGGGGAAAGGGGGGCATAAAATTCCCCGGGCGCCGAATCACTATGGGGTGCCAAACCACTGCGGGGAGCCCCGAAAAGTCCCAACAATGTTGCAAGTACTTTCTTCAATACAGTACATTTGCTTCCGAACGACCGTATATGTTCGAACATGGGGGCGCCAGACTTGTTTCTTTCCCCGGGCGCCATCTAACCTTGTTACGCTCCTGGGCATAGCCCCCTTGGCCCCCCTGGCTATGTCTAATGTCAGAAGCATGCAAGTTTCCAACTACTGTCGCTTGATATTTAATCATGGACGAACGTAAGTACCTGAACAAGATACATTTATATGAACGCAGAAGTACGTACGAACGGTGCACGAGAGCGAGACAGAGTTTCGTTTATGGTAATGCGGAGGTTGCGTACACCTCAGCGGCACACACTTGGCCCTCCGTGAACTTGTTCCGATAAGAAGACAGACCGAGACGATGGGAATTCACGGATGTTTGCACCTTTGTTATCAGAACGGAATTGGAAGACTTTTCCAGTCTTGGTGAGACCCACCCAGCACAGAGTCGAATTTCGGTCATACCAGCACCGAAGCGAACGCACTAGCCACTAGGCCACGGGCAGGCGAATTTAAGGGATTTACAAAATAACATTTTATTGCAGTTCAAAACAAATGTGGACAATTTTGAAGACTTCAAAATTAATTCACCATTGCATTTTGGGTGAATCTCTCCAAGTGCTATTTGTATAAATTAAATCTCTACCGTTCGGTTGTGTGCTAAAATGCACGAAATCTCACTACGTTTAGGACGAGTAATTTCTTGACTTGCAGCATCACAAATGACACAGATTTTTGCGAATAATTGATGCGTCTGTGTCTGATGCCACGGTACACTGCATAAGTAGAGCCATAAAACAAATAGAGTTTGTCACCAGTGGTGTGTTTAAGGGGAGGCGAGCGAGGCACTTGCCTCGGGTCCCCTCTTTTTGGGGACCCCCTTTGACGTGTTACGCGCATAAATTTTCCTTAATTTTGGTGAAGAACTTATTATCCACTCATATAATGTGCTGCAAAGCAGATCATAAGCAAGTTCTCTGCTTTCAAAGGGCCCCCTACAGAAACTGTAATGTGCACGTACTTTGCTTTCAAAAGGGCCCCAATAGCAACTGCAGCTTGAAGGTGATCTGCTTTCAAAGGGGCCCCCAACAGCCATTGAAATGTGTAAGTACTCTGCTTTTAAACTTCATTGAAAGGGACCTTCATGAAACTGTAGTGTGCAAGTACCTTGCTTTCAAAGGGGCCCCCAACAGCAACTGTATTGTGTAAGTAGCTTGCTTTCACAGGGGCCCCAACAGCAATTGTAATGTGTAAGTACCTTGATATCAAAAGGGCCCCAACAGCAAATGTAATGTAAAATTCTTTGCTTTCAAAGAGGCCTCCAACAGCAACTTTAATGTTTAAGTACCATGCTTTCAAAGGGGCCCCCAACAACATTTGTAATGCGCAAGTACCATATTTTTCGGACCATAAGGCGCACTTAAAATTTTTTAATTTTCTCAAAAATCGAAAGTGCGCCTTATAATGCGGTGCGCCTAATGTACGAATCTGGTTGTGCTTCCTCATCTTGAACCAATTTTATGTGGTAAACGGTGCTATTTATTTAATTGCTCGTTACGATTTTTTGTGAACAGACCATCGTGTTGCGTAATAAACCAACAACAGTTGCAATGAGCGACGTCCGAAAGTAGATAGCACGTACCACATATATTACTCTGCGGGGCTCCAGACTACATTGCCGCACACCGAATCAAACATGCACACAACTTTTATTTTATTCTATTCGTGTCTAGCGAACTAAGCATGTGTGACAAATTAAACTCCCTCCTATGTAATGACAGATTAAACTCCCAGTGACGACTCATTCACTCGGATGACTTCAGCGACTCGGGCACTCGGGAGTTATTTTGAAAGAGTTGAATACAGTTTGACTAATCTAAGTTTTGCTTCATTTAATGCGCCTTATAATCCGGTACGCCTTATGTATGAAAAAACAGCTAGCATTCAATTGTTCATACTGCGCCTTATAATCTGGTGCGCCTTATGGTCCCGAAAATACGGCACCTTGCTTTCAAAGGGCCCCTAACAGCAACTTTAATGTGTAAGTATATTGCTTTCAAAGGGGCCAACAACAACAGCAACTGTAATGTGCAAGTACTATGCTTTCAAAGGGGACCCCAGCAGCAACTGTAATGCAAAATTCGTTGCTTTCAAAAAGGCTGCCAACAGCAATTGCAATGTGTAAGTAGGATATTATGCTTTCAATAGGCCCTCAACAGCAATTGTAATGTGTAAGTACCTTGCTCTCGAAGGGGCCCCACCAACAATTGCAATGTGTAAGTAGGTCTACTGTGCTTTCAAAGGGCTCCTAACAGCAATTGTAATGTGTAAGTACTTTGCTCTCAAAGTGGCCCCAACACCAACTGTAATGTGTAAGTAGGCCTACTGTGCTTTCAAAGGGCCCCCAACAGCAATTGTAATGTGTAAGTACTATACTTTCAAAGGGGTGCCACCACCATCTCCAATATGCAAATAAAGAAAAGCTTCAAACCAACTCCTATACCAGCGGTTCTTAACCTTTTCTCCATCACGCCCCACCTAAAGTAATTTTCCTTTGGCTCACGCCCCCCTTTAAATAAGTTGTAAAACAAATGTATCTCTTAGTGAATATGTTCAATTTTAAGGTTTTGTAACAAACACTAAGTCCAGGGTTTGTTCAGGCATTTTAGGAACCTGATTTGGATCCCTAGAATTAAAAATCGGGTCCCTAGAATCAGAGAAACCGTGACCCTACAGGTCCATACCGGGTATTTAACATTTCCCTCAGCAAAAACCCTGCTAAATGCGTTGAGTACAAACACACACAGTCTACACAATCCAGATTGGTAAAAACAGACACAACAGAACTATTCATAGCGAGTTTGGAGGTAGAACAACAGAGTTACAGAGACTTTCCTAACACTATTGTTCACTATCCCGTAACACTTGGTACAACACTACATTCAGAGTAGGACACTGAGTCCAACCCTGGTCAAGGCCAGGTAAAGTAAGGAAGTATTGTGGCATGCACACACCCTCAAACAAAAAAACACTGCAACGTCCGAGCACTCGGTCACAAAGTAAAATGCGGTTGCAGTGTTCAAACAATGAGGACGAATATAAACAATTTGACTGCATCCAGGCACGAAACCACACGTTAGAATTTCTGCATCATTCAAGAAAATGGTACATATTTTTTCACAATAAGCCCTCAAGATAGGAATGTTGGATTGAACCTGATGTCTACTAACACTACTAACACTCGCTAATTTACCCCACTTAGGCAACCACTGGGTTAGACCATTCAAACGTGAAAAAAAATAGCACGGTTAATCGCACAAACCGGATATTTCAATCAGGGTTTTTTAAGGCGTTTTAGGGACCCGATTTGGGTCCCTAAAATTGAAAGTCGCGTCCCTAGAATCAGAGAAATCAGGTCCCTACAGGTCTATACCGGGTACCTAACATTTTTCTTAAAAAAAACTGTTTCAGTGGAAATGTTATTTTAATTTTTAGGTTTAAAACATTTCTCCGCTCCGCTTTAACGTGAGTAAAAGACACGGTTCCAAGATTAAGCAGCTGAGTATCGCCATTGGGATGGCCAGAAAGCAGAGTTACTTTTTCTTTGGCCGAGAAGTCGACGTCGTATGGTGGTCTGTAGCTGCCAAGCCGCAATTAAAAACATATTCTCACATTTAACAAGAGCGTGGCTCAAGTGCAGTTGAATCTTCATAAATATACATTGTCGCATCACAGAAGAACATGGCGGAAGTACTGTAGAAAATTAGTACCATGCAGGTGTACGACCACATTGCAGAAAGCTCGTCTAATTACAGAAAGCCAAAGCGGCATCACACGCTGCGTGGAGCTCTGTCAAACGCGACAATGGCACAGATGTTATTGTTAAAGGGACTTGGCATGCCGACTAAACAGTCCCCCTAGTTGCGCCCCTGGATGTTTGCATGCAGACTCGAATTCGGCCTGCAAAATTTCAAGATACTTAACCCCGATTTCCATCTCTGCCGGAACTAAACCACATAACACATAGCGGCGTAAAATTAGCACTGGAGTAACGTTTAAAAGGGACATATTCCCGTTCAAACATTTTCTGTTGTAGAGCATGTAAGGGTTCGCGCCCCCCTAGAAATTTCTTGACGCCCCCCGGTTAAGAACCACTGTTCTATACCTAACAAATTGTGGGTTAAAATTTCTTCCAAAAGGTTCTGAAAATACTATACCAAACAAGAGGAAATATGTATAGTTTACAAAGTAATTTTGTATCATTGCTGTTGTGTTACAAAGACTGCTAATAAGCAAGGCTACATTCGTTCTTCTTATCAGGTAGCAGAAATGGCATTTTTTGAATATTGTGAGTACTAATTTTTTTCTACAGATATTTCAGGTATTTTAGTTGGTTTGAATTTAGCCCATGCTTGAAGTCAGAGGTTATTTGAAGCTTGACTTGTAAGTGGTTGGTTTAAGGTAGATATGCTAGGTGATGTTAAAGTATTTTTGCCAGCTCTTAGCCAGTATGACTTGAACCGTTTTTTCTTAGCACAGATATAATCAATTGTGTAGGCTACTTATTAGAAATGCTTGCGATAAGGTGTATGACGGATTATTTCCTACTTTCGCACATTTTTCAATCAACTAGTGTCAATGCAAGATGAGGGCAGCCTTGACTCATCCAGCCTCAAAGCTTTCCAAAATAAGTCTCAGGTTGGATGCTTTTGTATGCTATGTTCTTGTAATTCAAAGGATGAAATTTAAAACAAATTTAGTGTTTTGAATCTTCTTGATCGTTGTTTATGGTTTCACGCATTCCCGTAAAGACATGAATGTGAACGAATTCAGGATACCAACTACCAAGCATTTTATCAAAGGGGGAAAGGGGGAAACTTTCAAAGGGGTAAAAGTTGTAGTTTATTGATGGTGTATGCAGGGAAATGGGGAGTGAAAATAAAGAAGTGGAGTGATGCAAACTTGTTATTGCTTAACTTTTAATGTGTTGCCAGCATTGTCTTCTCACCTTTCAGTATTTTCAAATTTTGTATGAACACCCTTTTGCACTTTCTCTTGCTGCTATGTCAGTCATGCCGTACTCTCAGGAACGTATCCTTCGGTGGTCGTATCTTAGGCTTGATCAAAATTGCTTATCACGGTTGGCTGAGTATGATGACGTCATCAGAGGCGCCCCTTTTTAGTCTTGCCTCGGCCCCCCAACCTTAAACCCACCACTTTTGGGCACAAACTCGTTTAAGAACGCAAGCGGTCAGTTTTTCTAACCTACCAAGCTCATCTCCAGTGTGGCCAGAGTCCGGTGTCAAGTGAAATTTCTGACTTGCGAAACTTCTGATTTCACACCATGTACGCATGCACAGAGTAATATGCTACATACCAAATACGCTTAGAAAACTGTTTTTTTTGGGCTTAGGAATTCGTGTTTAGGTAAGTGTGTCGGGTTAGGGTTTGTGTTAGGGTGAGAAAAAGAAAAATAATTGAGGTCAACGACTAAGTCCGTAAATTTTCGATGGTTAAAGTTTTTCCGGTGCTATAGCTTGTTGTGGGTACCTGACATCTAACCAGAATGTTTTCATTACACAACACACACCAAAAAATTAATTGCCAGACTTTATTTCTTTATTCTGAGAAGTGAAATAACTGAAAAGAATAATAGGTCAGAAATTTCGCAGAGGTCAGAAATTTCGCTTGACACCGGCTCCCAAACCCAATTGTGTTTAGTTTTCCAAATGAAAACGGTGATCACCTTTTCATTACTTGTTGAATGAGGCTCTCCCTCCGCTTTTTGTTTCCTCCCATCAATCAAAACCTGTTGGCATTCCCGCTGTTGCCCCGTGGGAACGGCGTTCCCACACTTTTTTTGGGTGTGAGAACGCGTTCCCAAATTTTTTTCATAGTAACCTGACATGAAGATGTGTATTTTACTTAGATTTCCTGTTCGTCGCTCCCAGACAAGTTTTTTTTCATAGTAACCTGACATGAAGATGTGCGTAGCTCCCAGACAAGTTGTAGGTGTGGAAAATACTGTGATTTTGTTCTTGTAGTGAAATGAAAGTGGATACTTCATCAAATACTGATGTAAAAGTGAGTTTGAAGTGCTGCTGAAAATGGCAATTTTTTGGGTGCGTTCCCACACTTCTTCTTTAGCACTACACCCCTGGGTAAAATTCCTGTGTGACTTGACTACTCAGGCATTAAATTACTAGTGGGTTTACTGTGTGGTTGTTCACTCTTCAAACGTTACTGGACCTGATTTGTAAACTAACGTTTTGTTTACAGCCTACAGCTAGCGAACCGTCTCGTGGCGTGACTAAAATTTGATGTGCAATCAAGGTGTCGAACTATGTTAGCGATTTATTTTAAACAGTTCTTTAAAGACCATTGTCGAGGAGTGGCAGGGTAGGTACGTGTCGTGGCCAGTACTGGAACAACGTATTCTCCGTAGCTGGTCCCACCAGACTGATTGTTTGAAATCTTTTTGGCTCAAATTTAGCAAAAATTAGATTATTTTCAAAATAGGCCTTTCTACATATTTTCACATTTTTTACAATGTCTTAAAATGAATTTAACTGAAACACACTCAGATAATACCACATCTCTGCATACTTAAATTTCGTTTTGGATCTTCGCGAATCAAAATCGTTGCTTTCAATAGAATTATCAGCAGACTCCAATTACGGGGATTTTTCCGGTGTGCGTAAAAGCACAGTTTATGAAAAGTCAAGATTCTCTGTTCAGTGTTCACAAGAATACAAACTTGATGTGGTTGTGGCAGTTAGCCATTAAGTCAAATTTCCAGCCTGCTACTCAAATCGTCTACATTGTAGACACAAGAGATGATGAAAGATAAGGGCTATTGTTACCTGCTTTCAATTTTTCACCACAGTTTTTGCTTGGGATATTTTAGAGCAAGTCACACACGAATAGGTAGTGCACAGATGACATAGGTTTTTCACTTAATTACCAGTATTTTAATACTAGCTTTGTTTCTTCTTTGTGAAAGTTTTGAGGATTTTAGCATCGGCAAGATTCAAGCATTTCATTGTGAAAGTATATTATTTCATGTTGAATGAAAAATTTGAAGGGTTTCGCAAACTAGGCAGAATGCTTCTAGTTTTGCATTGCCTCCAGTTGCTCAGCGTGGTTATGTTCTTAAACATACGGGTGAAAATGTAAATATACGTACCTCCTCTCTTTTTTACTAGAATTCCCTGACTTCAGTTCTTGGAAAGCTTTGTAAAATTCAGGACTACTGTATTTATCCAATCCATTACCAAGGAGGTTGTTAGAAGGAAGGGAAAAGCGTCGGCTGACGTTAAAGTGATTTCCATCCGCGGGCTTGTCGGAGCTGTTCCCACTACAAGGAGAGTGCACTCCGGTGGATCGGATTTTTCTGTGAGCACGTCCATGGCCTTTTTGTTCAAGACGGTCCTGCCTTGGTTTTAAACAGAGGGCTGCTTTTTTGCTGTTAAACAATTCATGCGAGAGTTCTTCACCCCTCTGCCGATATTGCTGCCGTTGTGCAGAACTGGATGTGTTGGACCGAGATTGCGTTGAAGGAGGTTGACCTTTCGCAGATCCAAAAACAAATATGTTTTGCTGATCGTGGGGACTGGATCCACCACCAGCATACTGACTCGAGCCAGATTGGTTCGGAGACTTGGCGTTCGCATGAAACTGCTCTCTACAGTCAAGTGACTGATCATCGCCATAGCTTAACGTCTTTTTATAGTTGTCTCTGATTTCAGGAGATGCTTTGGGTGGAGAGGGAGAGTTTTGCTTTGTTGTCCCCCCACAGAGGCTGGCTTGTGTATTCAACTTTTCTGAAGCACTGTAGTTTCGTTTACGATAGATGTTACGAAAATTAGAGCTGTCCACCGTTGGCGTATTTGCTAATTTATTAGCTTTTTCTTCTAGTGGAGGAAAAATTGTTTGTTGATGATCACTTCCACCAAAAGTTTCATAATCCAAACTCCGTCCTGGCACTCGCAAGCTGGACGCAATATCTTCCATCCCAGGTCTCAGAACCTGACCAAAAACAAAGTTAAAAAAGTCACTCTACTGAAACGGCTATGAGGTCTAGCGTAGCATTGAAATCAGAACAAAGCTTTAGTGAAGGACTTCTGTCGTGTACATTTCTGCCTATTCTCACACTACCGTGACTTAGTCACTTATCTTGTATTTTTCAGTGGTAATGACATTGTGCATATCGAGTACTTTGTTCCACACTGCGATTACAGCCGTATGACCCTTATCGAAGTCACTCGCAAGGGCGTACACAAGGAAGGTTTTGGGGTTAAACCCCCCCTTGCCCCCTTGAGCTTGATATTTTACAACAACTTTATAGCCTGCGCAAAGGAGATTAATTGTTCACATACTTTTTGCTTGTTAATTTGTCGNTTTAATGCAAATACCACGGAACGGAATTAATTTGCTTACANAATTCAAGGAACATGGCAAATGGGNCAAAAAGTAGTAATTAGGATTTGGTGGGAAATTCTGGGTTATCGCCTGCATCCAGAAACCATCTCACCACTGTTTGCAGACCTTTCGTCCACTACGCATGTTTAAGATTGTGTTCCGCGATAGTTCACTTCATCGGAAACAATTGTCTTTGTTTTGTCTGCTGTGGCTGCGCAACGCATGTGCTGACCGCATTAGTTACATTACCAATTTCTGTAGCATGATAAAACTATTGCACGAGGTCAAAAACAGCAGTTGTCAAAATAGAAGCATTCAGGCATTTGATAATGTCTCAGCAGGGAGAAAGGAAAACTAAAAATTTGCTGGACTTCTATACATAACAAAAAATCGAAAGTTTACTTGCGTACTTTATGCGCATTCTCAATTCTTGTGTAGTTTAGCAAGATTCGATCTTGCAAACCGTGGTGTGCGTCAGACAGTTCAGCCACACACTTTCTGTGCTCCACTGCTCGTTTTCGCCAAGACATTGGCGCAGCCTTATTTTGCGGTTGTAAATTGCTCTGACGTAGTGATGAATGTGTTTTGCCCCACTGTTTTAACGCGCAGCCTGATATTTTTGCAGTTATGAACTGCTGTGTCGAAGCGTTGTGTGTATTTTCCTCCGATTTCCTAACCTGGAGCGCTGATAGTTATATTCAGTACAATGACACATGAATTAAGTGAAGTGCGTGTAGACGAATATGCGTATTATGTCAACAAACTTCGCCAAAACGTTGGTTTGGAAACATAAGTATGACGTCAAATTGTGACGTCACAAACAGCTCACACCAAATAAAAATGACCACATATGCCACTGAATGAACCTCCCCATGAAAATTTTCTGCGTACGTCACTGGTCACTAAATTATACATTCAAGGCTGTAATGGGACGTTTCTCAAATTTGTGAACATAGCTCAGTTAAAGGATGTGGCAGATCTGAGAGAAACACACCTATGTATTTGTATCCTTGATGTTAGTTGATTTACAAGGAAGCACAAAATTCTGAGCACGTTGGTTAAATGCATCGTTTTATTATTTCCTTGCTATGAATTATTTTGAAACAAAAACAATGGATTCAGGCGAAAGCAGAAGGAGTACTATATTAAAAATCTTTTTGATTTTTGCCAGGGACGGGTGACGCTCCACAACTAGAAGGAAATGGACTTACCCAGACGGAAAATTCACTTTCAAAACAGAGACAGGAACGCTAATACAGAGAATGATGATACATATAGAGGCAGATGTTCATAGTGTCATCATTTAATTATACCTCTGTTGCCAAGTGGACCGAGGAAGGGGATGCCTGTGCAGACTTGACTATAAGAATGCTGAAGTCATGAAGTCAGAATAGCCTCAAGAGACACTGTTTACATGAGCAGCGAAATATGATACATCGGTATTGGTCAAGCAAATTTTTTCTTTTTAACAATTTCTTCACAGGAAAAAGGCAAACAAACCTGGTGGCAAAATATTTGGAGATTTATAGGGAAACATATCCCATTTGAATAATGCGTATCCATCTCAATAGGTCATTTTTTCTGATGTTGTATGTCGTTCCTGCAAACTGTATCTACTTTTGAAGTTATGTTTTATTCCCAAAATTTTTCCGATTTATTAAGCTTTACAGAACCTCTATGGAATTCGATTAATACATTTTCGTGACTTAGTTCAACCTCATTTATGTCAAAACGTACTTTTAAACGCACTTTTTAAAAAAGTTTTTAGCATTATTGTCAAAGAAGGCTTTTTTTAAAAAAAACTACATAATTGAAAAAAACGGGTGCCTTTCTATGACCGCTGCTGGTCGGAACTTAACAGATTTATTTGTTCATTTATTGTAATAAAACTGCATTTTCTTTATAAACAACAAATTAACGGGACTGGAGCAAGAAATGCAAGAAATTAACACGCTCATTGTATTCATTGAAATCAGGCACCAACATCTGCATGGTGTGCAGATGTAGAAATAATTTGTCGGATATTGACGAGTGGCGATTTGACTGGTAGGTTTGAAGTCCTGCCCCCATCTGTTTTCTCATTGCCTTTTCCACTGTGAATCCAAAATGAAGATAATTGCTTGTTTCATTACTTTTTTCCCTCCTACTTTGGTCGGCTTATTTATCCCGTCCATTTGGAACACTGGGGTCGATATTGATTGATTACCTCCACAGGTATAGCTTGTTATTGTGTAGCAGGGGCGCAACCAGCTCTTCATATCGGGGGAGGGGGCAATTTTTATGAAATTTCATTCGATGACGTCATCGTGCTTATTCAACTGTGATACAACTTTTTCGCAAACGGTCACAGATAAAGTTCTCTTCGCAACATTTCCGAAAATGAGAACTTTTCAGTTTTAATCAAGATGCAGACCGTACAATCAGGACCAATGGTCCTCAACCTTTTCGTTGAAAGAAGTCAAATCCAGACTTACGACTTTGTTA